>ENA-UOOH01000012-UOOH01000012.1-fermentation-metagenome-genome-assembly--contig:-NODE-12-length-183122-cov-37.869316_pt1 | contig 183122 bp, 188 predicted proteins | sample MGYA00245778_ERZ724025 | MGnify/ENA primary metagenome ERZ724025 (study PRJEB28704, sample SAMN03018313) | fermentation metagenome | biome: anthropogenic terrestrial biome; feature: soil... | reverse complement strand
CCATTGCGCAGGGCAAGGAATACACGTTCCGGTTTGAAGTGGTCGGTCCGCAGGGTCTTACGCCGACCTTCACCATTTCGGGGAGTGCATTCCAGAAGAGCGGCCAGACACAGACAGTGGAAAACGGCCACGACGTGTACTACTACAAAATCAAAGCAGTAGGCTCGGCGGGACAGGCATCCGCTGTCTATACACAGCTTCCCGGGCAGACTGCGGTCAAGCGCTGTGCCGTGACGGTGAAGGAAACCAGTGTTCCTGCCACTATTAAGAGTGACACAAACAGTGATTTCTCCATTGCGCAGGGCAAGGAATACACGTTCCGGTTTGAAGTGGTCGGTCCGCAGGGTCTTACGCCGACCTTCACCATTTCGGGGAGTGCATTCCAGAAGAGCGGCCAGACACAGACAGTGGAAAATAATCACGATGTGTACTACTACAAAATCAAAGCAGTGGGCAATGCCGGCGACACAGCCGATATTTACACACAGCTTCCGGGGCAGACCGCAGTCAAGCGCTGTACGGTGACGGTGAAGGAAACCAGTGTTCCTGCCACTATTAAGAGTGACACAAACAGTGATTTCTCCATTGCGCAGGGCAAGGAATACACGTTCCGGTTTGAAGTGGTCGGTCCGCAGGGCCTTACGCCGACCTTCACCATTTCGGGAAGTGCATTCCGAAAGAGCGGCCAGACACAGACAGTGGAAAACGGCCACGACGTGTACTACTACAAAATCAAAGCAGTAGGCTCGGCGGGACAGGCATCCGCTGTCTATACACAGCTTCCCGGGCAGACTGCGGTCAAGCGCTGTGCCGTGACGGTGAAGGAAACCAGTGTTCCTGCCACTATTAAGAGTGACACAAACAGTGATTTCTCCATTGCGCAGGGCAAGGAATACACGTTCCGGTTTGAAGTGGTCGGTCCGCAGGGCCTTACGCCGACCTTCACCATTTCGGGAAGTGCATTCCGAAAGAGCGGCCAGACACAGACAGTGGAAAACGGCCACGACGTGTACTACTACAAAATCAAAGCAGTAGGCTCGGCGGGACAGGCATCCGCTGTCTATACACAGCTTCCCGGGCAGACTGCGGTCAAGCGCTGTGCCGTGACGGTGAAGGAAACCAGTGTTCCTGCCACTATTAAGAGTGACACAAACAGTGATTTCTCCATTGCGCAGGGCAAGGAATACACGTTCCGGTTTGAAGTGGTCGGTCCGCAGGGTCTTACGCCGACCTTCACCATTTCGGGGAGTGCATTCCAGAAGAGCGGCCAGACACAGACAGTGGAAAATAATCACGATGTGTACTACTACAAAATCAAAGCAGTGGGCAATGCCGGCGACACAGCCGATATTTACACACAGCTTCCCGGGCAGACCGCAGTGAAGCGCTGCGCCGTGACGGTGCAGGGGACCGCTTCCATTAAGAGCGAAACGGGCAGCATGATTTCCGTTGAGCAAGGAAAAGAGTACACATTCCGGTTTGAAGTGGATGGTGTACGGAATGTTGAACCGGACATCAGTATCCGCGGAAATGCCTTTGAGTATGCTGGTGTCTGCCATGCGGTGGAAAATAACCATGATGCTTACTACTACACCATTAAGGCAGTGGGCAATGCCGGCGACACAGCCGATATTTACACACAGCTGCCGGGACAAAGTGCTGTGAAGAGCTGTACCGCTGTGGTAAAAATTACGACCACTACACCGATGAAAGGCATCGATGTCAGTGAGCACAACGGCTACGTAGACTGGGATACAGCCAAGGCTGCGGGTTTGCAGTTTGCTATGATTCGCTGCGGCTACGGCGGGGATATCGAAAGTCAGGACGACGCGCAGTTTGAGCGCAATGTTTCCGAGTGCGAGCGGCTGGGAATTCCGTGGGGCACTTACCTTTACAGCTACGCCTTGACAACCGACAACGCCAAAAGTGAGCTTGCCCATGTGCTGCGCCTGCTGGAAGGTAAACATCCGCAGTTCCCAGTCTTTATCGACATGGAGGATGCGGACGACTATAAGGCAAAACGTGGTATGCCGGACAGCGAAACATTGACGGAAATCATGAAGATTTTCTGCTCAGGTGTGAAAGATGCCGGCTATCTGGCAGGTTATTACGTCAATTTGGACTGGTACAAGAATTACATCAATCCGGAGGAACTTTCGGATTATCTGTTCTGGTACGCACGTCCGGGCCTGGATGAGCCGGACAAGACCTGCAGCATTTGGCAGAGTGAGTTCCCCGGAACCGGCGGCAGCTGGGACGGCGCGAACATCAGCAGCGGCGGGTGTGACATGGATGTATCTTATGTGGACTTTACCACATGGAAACAGGACAATACATAAAAATACAGTTTTACAGGATATGAAAAAGAGCAGACAGTTCTCCAGGCGGAGGGCGGCCTGCTCTTTTTAGATGAAATAAGGCATATTCCGTAAAAAAGTTTTCATATAGGGTAGCATACTGCTTCCAAATAATGTACAATTGTATGAAAAAAACAACAGGCACTATGCCTGCCGGGAGAAAGGAAGTTATTTTGATGTTGAAAACTGTTTATACCAAAGATGCACCGGCCGCTATTGGTCCGTACTCACAGGCCGTGATTTCCGGCGATACTGTGTATCTCAGCGGCCAAATTCCGATTATTCCAGCTACCGGAAAAATCATGGAGGGGGACATTGCCGTGCAGGCTGAGCAGGTTATGCAGAACATCGGCCATATCCTAAAGGCCGCCGGCACCGACTACACAAAGGTACTGAAGACAACCTGCTTCCTTGCCAACATGGCGGATTTTTCCGCATTCAATGAAGTATACGGCAAATACTTTACCGGCAAGCCCGCGCGCTCCTGCGTAGCGGTGAAAGGGCTGCCAAAGAATGTTTTGGTCGAAGTAGAAGTAACAGCGGCACTGTAAGAATAGACAGTACGACTTTTTGCAAACAAGAGAAGGCAGGCACTGCGCCCGCCCTCTCTTGTTTTTTTGTATAGGGGTACTGCCGTTTGGCAATCCAGTCCGCGCCGATGCCGAAGCACACCATACACACCATAAGCCAAAAGCCGAGGCCCATGGCAAATGAAATCAGCCTGCCTTTTGCGGGACCGGCAGAACGTTATTCCGTGTGTACTTCGCAGTAGTTACCAAGAAAATGGAAACGCGGCAGTTCCTCCTGCAGAGAGCACAGAAGTTCCAGCACGGCGGGGTCACGCACATTTCCGGTAAAATCCAAATAAAAATCATACTCGAAGTCTTTGCCCGCAATGGGCCGGGATTCAATTTTTGTCAGGTTCATTCCTGCGGCGGCAAAGCGGGACAGTACAGCGTTCAGGCTGCCGGTGGTGTGGGCCACATTAAAGCAGAGACTGATTTTTTCCGCATTGTCCGGAATGCACAGCTGCCGGCTAATGACAGCAAAGCGGGTGGCATTGTTGTCGGTGTTCTGCAGGTCACGTTCAAGTATGTGCAGACCGTACTTGTGGGCGGCGCTTTCGCTGCAGACAGCGGCAATGGAAGCATCTTCCGCGGCGGCCTTGGCGGCGGCGCTGGTACTGCTGACTGGCTGCAGCGGCAGGTGCAGGGCAGAAAGCCGCCGGGAACACTGCTGCAGGGCAATTTTTTTGGACTGAATGCAGCGGACAGATGCGGGGCTGCTTTCCTTTGCGGCAAGGCACTGATGTACCCGAATGGTCTTTGCCGCAACAATATAAAAGCGGCACTGCATCAGCAGGCTGTACACGTCACTGACACTGCCCGCACTGGAATTTTCCATAGGGACAACCGCCAGACCTGCATTGCCCTGTTCCACACAGCGAAAAATATCATCAAACCGGTTGTAGAACTGGACCTGTGCCCGCGGGTACAGGGATGACACGACACTGTGGCTGTAGGAGCCCGGCCCGCCTAAACAGGCAACACTTTCGGGAAAGGCGGGTACCTTTGGGGCGGCGGCAATGGTCTTCCGCAGGGTGCCGCCGGAACCCAGCAGCCGGTGCTGCAGGGCACTGCTTTCACTCATAATGGTACGGTACACAATGCGTGCCGCACCACTGTAGAGGCCGGCCTTTGCGGAAATGCGGTCCAGAATTTCCTCTTCCCGTGCGGCGTTGTGCACCGGAATGCCATCCCGCTTTTTAGCTTCGGCCACTTTTTTGGCACAGTCCATGCGCTGAACAAACAGCGGCAGCAACTGGCTGTCAATCGTATCTATTTCACGGCGGATATCCTTTAAATCCATTTTATCGTTCAGTCCTTTGCAATATGCTCTAAAATACCATCTATATTGAGAAGCGCCAGCGCAACAGCAGCCTCCACCGCAGGAACCGCGCGCGGCACAATACAGGGGTCGTGCCGCCCGTGTACGGACAGCAGAGTGTCCTTACCGGTCGCAAGGTTCACACTGTGCTGCTCCCGCACAATGGAGGGAGTAGGCTTAAAGGCCGCACGGAACAAAATGGGCATTCCCGTGGTAATGCCGCCTAAAATGCCGCCGGCATTGTTGGTGCGGGTTTTTACGGTGCCGTCCGCGTCGTAGAAGAACGCATCGTTGTTTTCGCTGCCATGCAGGGCAGCCGCCTCGAAGCCCGCGCCGAACTCCACACCTTTGCAGGCGGGAATGCCGAACAGAATCGAGGAAAACAGGCTTTCTATGCCGCCGAACATTCCCTCGCCGCCAAGGCCCGCGGGTACACCCAAACAGGCGCATTCTACCACGCCGCCGACACTGTCGCCCGCCGCGTGTGCCGTGTCAATCTCGCAGTACATAGCATCCTTTTTCTGCGGGTCCAGCACTGGGAAATTGGCGGAGCCGCAGGCTTTCAGTATGGGAGCGGTGATATTGGAAAACGGCGTGTCGTGTACTTGCCCGATAGACCAGACGTGCGCGCCGACCAGAATGCCACGCCGTGCGAGAATTTGGCGGCATACGGCACCCGCAAATACCAGCGGAGCGGTCAGCCGGCCGGAAAAGTGCCCGCCGCCGCGCACATCATTGCAGCCGTGGTACTTTACCCACGCGGTGTAATCGGCGTGGCCGGGGCGTGGTACCTCCAGCAGATTTTGATAATCGGCGGAACGTGTGTTGGTATTTGCAATGACAGCGCACAGGGGCGCGCCGGTTGTCACACCGTTGAGAAGTCCGGAAAGCACCTGCGGAATGTCTGCCTCCCGCCGCGGTGTGCTGGTTCGGTCCCGACCCGGTGCCCGTCGGCGCATTTGCTGCTGTACTGCGTCCATATCCACTGCTTCGCCTGCGGGAAGGCCCTCCAGCACACAGCCAATGGCCGGTCCATGGCTTTCACCGAAAATACTGATTTTTACCCGTTCACCCCACGATGACATCTGCGTTTCCTCCCATCTCCTGATAAACCGTAAAAAATTCCGGCCAGCTTTTTTGTACTGCCTGTGCGTCAGTAATCGTAACAGGCCCCTGTGTACGCAGGGCGGCAACAGCGGCGGCCATGACAATGCGGTGGTCGCTGCAGCCATCCACGGTGCCGCCGGGCAACGGCCGGCCACCCCACAAGGTAAGGGTGTCCTCCATTTGTTCTGCCCGCGCACCCAGTGAAACCGCCATGTGGTACAGGGCGTCCAGCCGGTCGCTTTCTTTTAGCCGCAGGCGGGCGGCGTTGTACAGACGGGTGCGCCCTTCGGCGAACAGTCCGGCTGCGGCCAGCACCGGTGCAAGGTCCGGTATTTGCCCCACGTCGATATCAAAGCCCGTTAAGTGATTTGCTTCGGCGGTGAGAATACCGTTTTTCCAGCGCAGGGAAGCGCCGAATTGTGTCAGCAGCGGCATGATCGCGCGGTCGCCCTGTGCGGAGCTTGGGTCCAGACCGGTGAGCGATACCTGCCCGCCCAGCGCACCGGCTGTCAGCAGGAATGCCGCTTGGCTCCAGTCCCGTTCAATGGAAAGTGTGCGGGCACGGAAATGCTGTCCGCCGGGGACCTTCCAGCCGCCTTGGTACGGCAGAACAGAAATGCCGAATTGCTGGAGCATGTGGCACGTCATGCGGACATAGGAAGCGCTTTGCAGCGGTGAGGTCAGTTGTATCTCGCTGTCACCGGAAAGCAGCGGCAGCGCAAACAAAAGTCCCGAAATAAATTGACTGGAAACATCGCCCGGCAGACAATACACGCCTGCCTGCAGCTGTCCGGAGATGCGCAGCGGCAGACCGCCGGTACTTTCACAGCACAGACCCTGCTGCGGCAGCAGAGAAAGGTAGATGCCCAGAGGGCGCTGCGGCAGCCGCCCACAGCCGGTGAAAACAGCTGGTACGCCCAGTGCGCCGACAGCCGGTATCAAAAAACGCAGGGTAGAGCCGCTTTCCAGACAGTTGAGCGTGACCGGCGCTTTCGGCGAACCGGAAATGCCTGTTACGGTCAGGGTGTCACCCTGCAGCACTGCCTGTGCACCAAGCGCACGAATACAGCCGATGGTTGCCTGCATATCCGCGCTGGTGCCGATGGGCGAGAGAACACTTTTTCCCGGGGCGAGCGCAGCGCACAAAATGGCCCGATGGGCCGCACTTTTGCTGGGCGGCGGTGACACCGTTCCCCGCAGTGCACCGGGAAAAAGCCGCACGCGGCTCACTGCATTTCCCGGCACAGCCGGGGCAGGTCCGCACGCGGTACCTTCTGTATACAGCAGTGGCCGATATCTTTCAGCAGTATCAGTTTCACACTGTTTCCAGTGGATTTCTTATCATGCGCGGTTGCGGAAATGAGGTCCTGCATGGATTCGGTACAGACAGACGGCAGGCCGTACCGGTGCAGCAGGGCCGCAATGCGGTTTGCTGTGCCAGGGGCGGTCATGCCGTTCTGTTCACTCATGCGGGTAATCAGAACCATGCCGACACCCACAGCGGCACCATGCGTCAGGCCATGATAATTCTGCAGCGTTTCCAGTGCATGGCCAAATGTATGACCAAAGTTCAAAATGGCCCGCTCACCAGTGTCACGCTCATCTTTTTCCACGACCTGCCGCTTGATGTCCACACAGGCGGCGATAACCTCCGGCAGGTATTTTCGGCAGTCCTCTGTTTCCAGTCGCTCAAACAGTGCGCGGCTGCGGATACAGCCGTACTTAATGACTTCCCCCATGCCATCAGAGAAGAAAGCAGTTGGCAGGGAGGAAAGCGTGTGCGGGTCAATGAGGACCAGAGAGGGCTGGTGGAAGGCACCCACTAGGTTTTTGCCTTCCGGCAAGTCTACGCCGGTTTTGCCGCCGACGGACGAATCCACCTGTGCCAACAGACTGGTGGGAATTTGGATGAACGGAATGCCGCGCAGCCATGTAGCCGCCGCAAAGCCGGTCATATCGCCGCACACACCGCCGCCCAGTGCCACGGCGAAATCACTGCGGGTAAGGTTCGATTGGGAGAACGCCGCGTACAGGCGGGAAATGGTGAATAGATTTTTGCTTTGTTCACCGGCGGGAAAAGTCACCAAAGAGGCGAGAATGCCCGCCGTCTGCAGAGAGCGCAGAACGGTGTCAGCGTAAAGGGGCGCCGTATGGGTATCGGCCACCACCACACAGCGTTTCGCCGCGGGCAGCAGTGTTGTGGCGTACGGCCCAATCTGCCGGATACAGTTATTTTCTATGAGAATGTCATAGGATGGATTTGTATGTACAGTGATTGTCATTCTCCCAGTTCCTCCTTAATCAGACGGCCCCGCCGCAGAAGCGCTTCCAGTCGTTTTTGGTCGCCGTCAGCAACAGCGTCCCGAATGTCGGAAAGGTTCTTTATCAGGGTATTCAGTTCCCCAGTCAGAGCAGTTTGGTTATCCAAAAACAGCTCCGCCCACATGACTTCATTGATGTTTGCCACACGGGAAACGTCACGATAGCTTCCAGCGGAAAAGCCGCGGTGTTCCGGGCAGCACGGGCTCATCACATAGGCGCAGGCCAGTGCGTGCGGAAGCTGGCTGGTAAAGGCAATCAACTGGTCGTGATGTTCCGGTGTGGTGGAGACACTGCGCCCAAAACCAAGCTGAAACGCCGTTTGCCGCAGCAGCTCCTGCACCGGTTCCGGGGCGCCGCACGGCACCAAAATGTAACTGGCACCCTTAAACATATCCGCGCGCGAAGCGGAAAAGCCGTGCTTTTCTGTGCCAGCCATGGGGTGAGCACCGCAGTAGACAAAACCCCCCTCTTTTGCCAGTGCGCACAGTCCGTGGCACACCTTTGTTTTAATGCCGCACACGTCCGTCAGAACCGTATGTTTCCCGAAGGCGGAAAGGTGTGCGCGCACAAAGTCAATGTCGGCCTGTGGGTACAGGCACAGATACACAATGTCGGCCTGTCGAAGGTCATCGTTGTCACCCTCCTTTGTGATGGCACCGCAGGCAAGGGCGGCCTCCACCGTGGCGGGGTCGGAGTCGATGCCGGCAACGTGACAGTCAGTGTATTTCGTAAAGGCTTTGGCAAGGCTGCCGCCTATCAGCCCCAGCCCGACAATGACAATATGCAAAATAACGCGCCCCTTTCGATAAAACTCTATAATTATAATGTACGGCCAAACAGCGGCGCAGCCTTTTTGATGCGTGCGGCCACATGGTCGAACTGGTCCGGTGTCAGGGACTGTGCACCGTCTGAGAGGGCCTTCTTCGGGTTATTGTGTACTTCAATGATAAGACCGTCCGCACCGGCAGCTACGGCCGCCATAGCCAGCGGTTCCACCAGCCAGGAAATGCCGCCCGCGTGGCTGGGGTCCACGACAACCGGCAGGTGCGTCAGACGCTTTAGAATCGGCACAGCCGAAATGTCTAGTGTGTTGCGGGTGTAGGTTTCATAGGTACGAATGCCCCGCTCACAGAGAATGACATTTTGGTTGCCTCCAGCCAGAATGTACTCGGCAGCCATCAGCAGTTCCTCAATGGTAGCGGAAAGACCGCGCTTCAGCAGGATCGGGGTCTGCAGGTGGCCAAGTTCCCGCAGCAGGTCAAAGTTCTGCATATTGCGTGCGCCCACCTGTATAATATCCACGCCCGCCTTGAGGAACAGGTCAATCTGCCGTACACTCATCAGTTCGGTGACAATGGGAAGGCCTGTTTCAGCTTTCGCTTCCTGCAGCAGCTCCAGTCCATCTTCCTTTAGGCCCTGAAATGCGTAAGGACTGGTGCGCGGTTTGTACGCGCCGCCGCGCAGGAATTGGGCACCACCCTGCTTGACACGACGGGCAATCTCCGTAATCTGCGGTTTGGATTCCACACTGCATGGACCGGCAATCAAGGCAAGCTGTTTTCCACCGATGGAAAGCCCGCCCGGCAGGTGAATAACGGTGTCATCCGGGTGAAATTTGCGGTTGGCCAGCTTGTACGGTTCCTGCACACGCTTGACGGAATCCACAATTTCGTTTGCACCGATGTTGTCAATATCAATCGCGGCGGTGTCCCCGATAAGGCCAAGCACGGTGCTTTGTGCGCCCACCCATGTATTGACGGATACACCGTAGGTTTCTTCTAGGTCCTTGATGAATTCCTCGCGCTGGCTGTCGGTGCAGCCGGGTTTTAAAACAATAATCATTTTCAACACGCCTCCTAAAGCGAATTCTCTCCTGCGGCTATAAAAAAAGACGGAGCTGCTTGCCAACTCCGTCTGAAGCCTGATAGGGATCGGTCCCTTTTTGAAAAATTTTAAAGGGAAAGCTTCTTCCAGAAATCTGCGCGCAGCAAAGTTTCCCGGGCAAAGAAATGACCGGAAAAAGAAAAGCTGCTAAATCGATGTGCGCAGAAAACAGACATTGCGAAAGCTCCTTTATGTATTGCGAAGTAAAAATATACGAAGCGGTTTGCATACGGCGGGCTTTTTTAACTATAATACAGCGGACGTGGATTTGTCAATGCAGTTTTACTACTTTAAATACAAAAAGTCTATTCCTCATCCGAAAGGACGGCATAAATCTGCTCGGCGGCGGTGCGGCTGTCCTCCGCGTGCACGGCAAAGTCGGCCGCGGCCTGATACAGCGGCATACGCTGGTCATACAGGCGGCGTGCCACGGCGTCTTTGTCCGGCCCCTCCAGCAGCGGGCGGGAGTGGTCGCCGGAAAGACGGTGAGCAATCACCTCATACGGCGGCTGCAGCAGCACAATCGTGCACGTTTCGCGCAAAATGCACGCGTTTAGGGGATTGGCAAGCACGCCGCCACCCGTGGCAATCACCAGCCCGGTCCGGCGTGACAGCGTTCGGCACAGTTCCGTTTCACGCTGACGGAACCACTTTTCCCCGTGTTCGGCGAACAGCTGAGAAACGGTGCGCCCTTCCTGTTTTTCAATCCAGCGGTCGGTATCCACCAGCTGCCGTCCTGTGCGGGCAGCCAGCAGTTTGCCGACGGTGCTTTTGCCGCAGCCCATGAAGCCGCACAGAACGATATTACCGAACTGCTGCCGCATGGCCTGCTCCGCTTCACCAATGATGGGCCGGACTTTTTCGGTGTCAAACCGGCAGGAGAACCAAAACTCTTCAGCGGCGGCGGCCTGCCACACCAGCATGCCCATACCGCTGGCGGCAGGCTTTCCCAAATCCCGCGCCATTTTCACAAGAATGGTCACGCCGGGGTTGTACACGGCATCAAAGACAGCTTTGCAGCGGGCAATGACCTCTCGGCTGACCGGACAGGTGCATAGGTTTGGGTACATTCCCGCACTGGTGCCATTGATGAGCAGGTCGTAAAACGTACGGTCCTGCGAAAGACCCGCACTGTCCAGCACACGTACCGGCACACCGCTGTCCGCAGTGCTCAAACTTTGCAGAAATGCTGTTTCACGCGCGCCGCGCCGCGCTTTTTTGCAGGCAGCATCTGCGGCAGAATCGTTTTTGTCGGGCCGTTCGTCCGTGTGGCGGCGCATGAGGACAGTCAGACCGGTTACGTTTGGCGCACGAAGGACCTCGTTTGCCAGCACATGGGCGACACCGCCGCTGCCCAGCAGCAAAATCTGCCCCTGCAGCGGAATGCCCGCCGTTTTCAGCGCGCGGAGAAAGCCGATTCCATCCGTTGTGCAGCCAATGGTCTGTCCATCCCGTACAGCTACAGTGTTTACGCTGCCGAAGCGGGCCGCGTCACCCTCCAGCTGGTCCAGCAGCGGGAGAATGGCCTGTTTGTGCGGAATAGTCACATTGAAACCGGAAAGCTGCCGCAGTGTGCCAGTGAACTGTGCAGAAAGTTCCTGCGGGGGGATATCCAGCTTGGTATAGGTGCCATTTACGCCTGCCAGCGGAAAAAGCCGACGGTGAATAAACGGCGACATTGTGTGGCCGATGGGGTGACCGACCACGGCAAAATGCTTTTGCTGCATCACATTTCCTCCTATACAAAATATTTACAAGAATAAAAATAAAAATTTGAGAAAGATATTGACAAAGGCGAATGATGCTAATAGTATGATGGATAGAAAAAAATCAATCCTGCGGCACTGTTCCGGTTTTTAAGCCCATTATACCCAGACCGGAACGGTTTGTCTATAACGGAAAGCTAAGGGAGGGAAACCAATGGTACTGGAAAAGGTCAAGCACATCCTTGCCGAGCAGTTTGATGTGGAGGAGGACAATATTACAGCCGACACAAACATTGCCGACGACCTGGGAGCCGATTCGCTGGATGTTGTGGATTTACTGATGTCCCTGGAAGATGAGTTCGATGTGGAGATTCCGGATGAAGAAATCGAGAATCTGAAAACAGTGGGCGATGTGGTCAATTATTTGGAAGAGCACATGTAAAAAGTCTGCGGAAGCCGCTGCCCTGCCGGGCGGGGGCTTTTTTTGTACCTGCGGCGGGGAAGTATCGGTTGCAATCCTACCTTTTTTTCACTATAATAGATTCATTCGGCCTGACCTTTTTCTGCCGTGCAGGCAGGTGGGTGTGGGCCTTTTCTTTCCGGCCCTGCGGCAGGTCCGGAAACAGGACTGATAAATCCCAAGCGAAGGAGAAAAATAAATGGCACAGCAGAAAAAACTGGTAGAAGAAATTACGCCGATGGAAGAAGACTTTGCCCGCTGGTATACAGATGTGGTAAAAAAAGCGGAACTTATGGATTACAGCAGCGTGAAAGGTTGCATGATTATAGAGCCGTATGGCTATGCAATCTGGGAAAACATGCAGGAAATCCTGGACGAGCGCTTTAAGGAACTGGGGCACGTTAACGTATGTATGCCGCTGCTGATTCCGGAAAGCTTGCTCAACAAGGAAAAAGAGCATGTCGAGGGCTTTGCGCCGGAGGTTGCGTGGGTAACACAGGGCGGCAACGACAAGCTGGAGGAGCGCCTGTGCATTCGCCCAACCAGTGAAACACTGTTCTGTGAGCACTACAAAAAGATTATTCATTCCTGGCGTGACCTGCCGAAGCTTTACAATCAGTGGTGCAACGTGGTTCGCTGGGAAAAGACGACACGTCCGTTCCTGCGTACCAGTGAATTCCTTTGGCAGGAGGGACACACCATGCATGCCACAGCGGAAGAGGCAAAGGCCGAAACACTGCGCATGCTGGATGTTTATACAGAGTTCTTTGAAAAAGTGCTGGCCATACCGGTGCTGCGCGGCCGCAAGACCGAAAGCGAGAAGTTCGCGGGCGCTGAAGCTACCTATACTGTGGAGGCCATGATGCACAACGGCGTGGCCTTGCAGGGCGGTACCAGCCATTATTTCGGCGATGGCTTTGCCAAAAACTTTGGAATTACCTTTACGGATAAAAACAATCAGCTGCAAACACCGTTTCAGACAAGCTGGGGCGTTTCTACCCGCATGATTGGCGGCATCATTATGACACACGGCGACGACAGCGGGCTGGTCCTACCGCCGGCGGTTGCGCCGATTCAGGTCGTCATCGTTCCAGTTGCGCAGCACAAGCCCGGCGTACTGGACAAGGCAAACGAACTGTTTGAGCAGCTGAAGGCGGCCGGTCTGCGCGTTAAGCTGGATGACAGTGAGCAGTCCCCGGGCTGGAAGTTTGCCCAGTATGAGATGATGGGTGTGCCTCTGCGTCTGGAAATTGGGCCGAAGGATATTGCTAAGGAGCAGTGCGTACTGGTACGCCGTCCGGATCGCAACAAGTCTTTTGTGCCGCTTGATGGTCTTGCTGACGCCGTAAAGGCAGAGCTGCAGAAAGTACACGATATTCTGTATGACAACGCGGCAAAGAACCTGCAGGCTCGTACCAGCATTGCCCGCACGCACGAGGAGTTCCTCGACATCGCGGCGAACCGTCCCGGCTTTATCAAGGCTATGTGGTGCGGCGACCCTGCCTGCGAGGAAAAGCTGAAGCAGGAGACCGGCGGCGTGAAGTCCCGCTGCATCCCGTTTGAGGAAGAGAACCTCGCCGATACCTGTGTCTGCTGCGGCAAGCCTGCCAAGCATATGGTATACTGGGGCCGTCAATACTAAGATACGGTACAGATTATTTTGTATATAATAGAGTAGACAGACAATCATAAGCAGATATGCGGGCACCAGTTTTCGGCTGGTGCCAAAACGGCTCTGCCGGAAAGGAGAACCATGAAGGCTTCCACTTTACTGAAGATTTGTGCGGCGGCCGGTGCTGCCGCTGTAGGCGCGGCGCTGTATGATGTGTACGGCAAAAGCACCGGCGTTATGCTGACCGGCGCGGGATACGCCGGCATTCTCTCCAAAGATGACAAACCGGCAGCGGCCTTTGCCTGTACCGGTATGCGCCCACATAAGATCGCTAGGCTGACAGCCCGTACCTGCGGATGGGTATGTGCGGCCAGCGCGAAAAAAGCTTTGCAGCAAAAACGGAAGGAGGCGGCTCGGCACGGATGATGAACTTTTTGTACGGTACAAATGCCGGATACTGTGAACAGACAGCGGTTTCAATGCGCTCGGTGTTCGAGAATAACCAGAACGATGCCATTTGTGTTTATTTGCTGTGTGAGAAAGTGCCGGAAGCACTGCGGCGTAAAATGTGCAGTGTGGCGGACGACTTTACCAACGCCCAAATCATCTGTATGGACCCGGAACCTTACATTGCGCCCATGCTGCAGGAATACCGCCTGCCTCGGTGGCGCGGCAGCAGCGTGCAATACATTTACGCCTGCCTGTGTGATGCGTTTCCAACGCTGGACCGCATTCTTTGGCTGGATGGTGACGTTGTCTGCTGTGCACCGCTGCGTCCTCTGTGGGAAACACAGATGGGGGACAGATGCGTGGCGGCATCGCTGGACTGCACACCGTTTCTTGCGCTGTATGTGGACAGGGTGTTCTATAATACGCCATTCTATTTCAATGCGGGTGTCCTGCTGTTTGACCTTGCGAACTGCCGCCGTCATGAGCTGCAGCAGCGATGCCGCAGCATTCTGCGCGGATATGGGGAACGCTTGCAGTACTGTGACCAGTCCATGCTGAACCTTGCGCTGCCGCCGAAGCTGGTGCACCGGCTGGACATGCGCTGGAATTACCCGGCTGGCGTACCGCGCCTTTCTATGAACTGTGTTTCAGCGCGCAGCACCAGTGAAAAGCCAACGTTTACCCTGCGGGAACTGGACGATACGCTGGCGGATGTGCGGCTGGTTCACTACATTGGCGGTTCACTGCCAACCAAGCCGTGGTATCGGGAATATGCTTCTCCCTTCAAGCCGGATTACCTGAAGTACCGTGCCCACACGCCATGGAAGGATGAGCCGCTGAAACCGTGGCCCAGAAAGACACTGAAGGATTCCTTTGTCACCGGATTTTCCCGCACATGGGACACACCCCTGATGGGCGGCCTGTCCAGTATTTATCAGTACCTGCATGGCTGGGGACCGCGTATTCAGCACAGTCTGAAAAAGATGTAAAAAACTGAAAATAAAGCTTGCATTCTCTGCCCCTTTATGATACTATAATTGAGTACGACTGCGACAGATATGCGTTGAAGCGGGAGGTTGCGGCCCTTATGCGGCCGGTTTTTCCGTGGAGTATGTCCGATTTTAAACCGGGCGAGAGAGAATCATGGGCAGCAGGTTTCCCCACAGTGGGAAACAGGTTTGTTCGGGCTTTTTTGCTGACACCCGGGTCCCCCACTTTCGTGGGAGATCCGGTTTTTCGTTGGGTCAGGAAGAAACACCCGGCACAGTGTTTACAAAAAAGCACCTGCGGCCAGGATCTGTCCGCCAATTTTACAAGGAGGCGATCCAAAGTGGCAGTCAAAGAAAAAATGAGGATCCGTATTAAAGGATATGACCATCAGCTGGTTGACCAGTCCGCCGAAAAAATCGTGCAGACTGCAAAGCGCACTGGTGCCCGCGTAAGCGGCCCTGTCCCGCTGCCGACCGAGAAGCAGATTATCACCATCCTGCGCGCTGTTCATAAGTACAAGGACAGCCGTGAACAGTTCGAGATGCGCACACATAAGCGCCTAATCGACATCCTCAGACCGTCCAACACCACCGTTGAGGCTCTAATGGGCCTTGAGCTCCCCGCCGGCGTTGAGATTGAAATCAAACTGTAAGGCTTTACCTTATAAGTGGAAGACTCTCAACCAACCGGGCAGTCCCGAAAGGGGCTGCGTGCGGCCGAGGTCACGTTGGCATTTTGGCCAACCAATAACCTGCATAGGAGGAAACAACAAATGCAAAAAGGAATCATCGGCAAGAAGATTGGCATGACGCAAATCTTCGACGCAAAGGGAAATGTCATTCCGGTCACTGTCATTGAGGCCGGCCCCTGCGCGGTGACACAGAAAAAGACCGTTGAAAACGACGGCTACGACAGTGTTCAGCTGGGCTTCGGTGAGCTGAAAACCTGCCGCATGAACAAACCCATGAAGGGCCACTTCGACAAGGGCGACGTTGCCCCCAAGAAGACACTGCGTGAGTTCCGCCTAGACGATACCTCTGCTTTAAAAGTCGGCGACATCGTAAAGGCAGATACCTTCGCAGAGGGTGATCGTGTGGATGTACAGGGCACCAGCAAAGGTAAAGGCTGGGCCGGCGTGGTAAAGCGCTGGAACTTCGGCCGCCTGAAAGAATCCCACGGTACCGGCCCAGTCGCTCGTATGGGCGGCTCCACAGGCTGCTGTTCTGATCCGTCCCGTGTTTTCCCGGGCAAGAAGCGTTCCGGCCATTTGGGCGCTGTTACCACGACCGTGCTGAACCTGACTGTTGCCAAGGTCGACGCGGAAAACAACCTCATCGCTATCAAGGGCGCTGTGCCCGGCCCCAACGGCGGCACCGTCTGCATCCGTGACAGCGTCAAAGTGAAGAAAGCTTAAGGGAAGGAGGAACCGCAATGCCTAAGATTACAGTAAAAGATATGACCGGTAAAGAGGTCGGTACACTCGACCTTTCCGAGGCCGTTTTCGGTATCGAACCCAACGTCAGTGTTATGCATGACGTGGTGAAGAACCAGCTCGCCAACCGCCGCCAGGGTACACAGAGTGCCCTGACACGCAGCGAGGTTTCCGGCGGCGGCAAAAAGCCGTGGCGCCAGAAGGGCACAGGCCATGCACGTCAGGGCTCCACGCGGGCTCCCCAGTGGACTCACGGCGGCATCGTCTTTGCACCAAAGCCGCGCGACTACAGCTACACGCTGAACAAGAAAGTCCGCCGCTTGGCCATGAAGTCTGCCCTTTCCAGCAAAGTGAAGGATGACCAGATGATCGTTCTGGACAGCCTTCCGCTGGAAACTTATCGGACCAAGACCGTAGCTGACATGCTGAAGGCGTTGGGCGCTGACAAGCATGTGCTGCTGGTCCTGCCGGAGAATGACAAGACCGTCATCGCTTCCGCCCGCAACATCCCCGGCGTGAAGACCGCCCTGACCAACACCCTCAATGTTTACGACATCCTCAACGCTGACAAGTTCATCATTGTAAAGGACGCCGTAGCCCAGATCGAGGAGGTATACGCATAATGACTGCACATGAGATTATTCTGCGCCCGGTCATTTCCGAAAAGGCAATGAGCGGCGTCGCAAATAAAGCTTATACGTTCCAGGTCGCACCCCGTGCAACCAAGCTGGACATTAAAAACGCTGTCGAGGAACTCTTCGGCGTTAAGGTGCGCAAAGTGAACACCCTGCACGTCCGCGGCCATCTGCGCCGCCAGGGCCGCAACCAGGGTTACACCCCTGCCTGGAAGAAAGCCATCGTTTCTTTGACGGAAGACAGCAAATCCATCGAGTTCTTCGACGGCATGCTGTAAACCGAAAGATAAAGAAAGACCGGCTTTTCCGGCAACGTATGGGGGCAGGCTTCGGTCTGCGCGGTAGCCCCGCAAAAGGCACCGCTTTCTGTATCTGTTAAAATGCGGAACACCCCGCAAAGCCAAGTTTAAGGAGCGTGAAATCAGAGAATGGCTACTAAGAACTATACGCCCAGTACTCCGTCCCGCCGCAACATGTCGGTGACGGATTACGCAGGGCTTTCCAAGAAAGGCCCGGAAAAGAGCCTTCTGGATACCAATAAAAAGACCGCCGGCCGCAACAGCTATGGCCGCATCACCGTCCGCCACCGCGGTGGCGGAAACCGTACCAAGTACCGCATCATCGACTTTAAGCGTCAGAAGGCGGACATGCCCGCAACGGTTCAGACCATTGAGTATGACCCGAACCGCTCCGCTTTCATCGCACTGCTGCAGTACGAAGACGGCGAAAAAGCTTACATCATTGCGCCGGACGGCCTCAAGGTCGGCGACATGGTGGTTTCCGGTGCAGCTGCCGATATTAAACCCGGCAATGCACTTCCACTGGCCAATATCCCAACCGGTACTTACATCCACAACGTGGAACTGTATCCCAGTAAGGGTGCTCAGCTGGCACGTGCTGCTGGCATTATGGCACAGCTGATGGCTAAGGAAAACGGCATGGCGCTGCTGCGTCTGCCTTCCGGCGAACTGCGCAACGTGCCTGAAACCTGCATGGCCACTATCGGCCAGGTCAGCAACATCGACCATGAGAATGTGAAGATTGGTAAGGCTGGCCGCAAGCGTCATATGGGCTGGCGTCCGACCGTCCGTGGTTCTGTTATGAACCCGAACGACCATCCGCATGGCGGCGGCGAAGGCAAAGCACCTGTCGGCCATCCTGGTCCTATGACCCCGTGGGGCAAGCCTGCACTGGGTTATAAGACACGCAATCGCCGTAAAGCTTCCAATAAGTATATTGTGAAGAGCAGAAACGGCAAATAAGGCTAGAGAAAGGAGCTTTTAACTATGAGCAGAAGCATTAAAAAGGGTCCTTTTGTTGAGCCTGGTCTGCTGAAAAGGATCAAAGCGATGAACGATTCCGGCAAAAAGGAAATTGTAAAGACCTGGAGCCGCGCGTCCATCATTTTCCCGGAATTTGTCGGTCATACCATTGCGGTTCATGACGGCCGCAAGCACGTTCCGGTGTATATTACAGAAGATATGGTCGGGCATCATCTGGGCGAGTTCGCCCCTACCCGTACTTTTAAAGGTCATAATGGCAGTAAGACCACTGCCCCGACAACATCTGCCGGAAGTAATTCGAACGGCTGAAAGGAGTGTATCACATGGAAGCAAGGGCTAACCTGAAATACGCCCGTATTTCCCCCCGTAAAATGTCTATCGTGCTGGACCTTATCCGCAATAAGCCGGTGGACGAAGCTATGGCTATCCTCCAAAATACCCCGAAAGCCGCATCTGAGTACCTGGTCAAGCTGCTCAAGTCGGCCGTGGCGAATGCTGAGAACAACCACAGCATGGACGTTTCCCGGCTGTACGTGTCCAAATGCTATGCATGCCCGGGCCCGATCCTCAAACGCATCCGTCCGCGTGCACAGGGCCGCGCGTACCGGGTCCTGAAAAGGACTTCTCACGTGACGCTGGTGCTTAAGGAAAAGGAATAAAGCAGAGGAGGTTACACAATGGGCCAGAAAGTTAATCCGCACGGTTTACGTGTTGGTGTTATTGACGATTGGGATTCCCGCTGGTACGTCAATGAAAAGGACTTTGGCGATACCCTGGTGGAAGACTACAACCTGCGCACGGCGCTGAAAAAGCAGCTGTATGCAGCGGGTGTCCCGAAGATTGAAATTGAACGTGACGCAAGCAAAGTCCGCATTCATATTCACTGCGCAAAGCCAGGAATGGTTATTGGCAAGGGCGGCACAGAGATTGAAAAGCTCCGTCTGCAGTGTGAAAAAATGCTGGGCAAGCCTGTTTCCATCAATATTATCGAGGTTAAGAACCCCGATGTGAACGCACAGCTGGTTGCAGAAAACATTGCACAGCAGCTGGAAAAACGTACGTCTTTCCGCCGCGCCATGAAGCAGTGCATCGGCCGCGCCATGAAGATGGGCGTTAAGGGTATTAAAACACAGGTTTCCGGCCGCCTTGGCGGTGCAGAAATCGCTCGCAGAGAATCCTACCATGATGGTACGATTCCGCTGCAGACCCTGCGCGCCGACATCGACTACGGCTTTACAGAAGCTGCTACAACCTATGGCCGCATCGGCGTGAAAGTCTGGATCTATCGGGGCGAAGTTTTGCATGACAACCGCCGCAGTGATGCCGCTGACAACAGAAACAACCGGCAGTCACAGCGCCGTCCGTCCCGTAGGGAAGGAGGCCGCAGATAATGTTAATGCCTAAGCGCACAAAGTTCCGCAAAATGCACCGTGGCCGTATGACCGGCAAAGCTTACCGCGGCAACAAGGTAACATACGGTGATTTTGGCCTGCAGGCATTGGAGCCAGCATGGATTACCGCAAACCAGATTGAAGCAGCTCGTGTTGCTATGACTCGTTACTGCAAACGTTTCGGCAAAGTTTGGATTAAGATTTTTCCCGACAAGCCGTATACCAAGAAACCGCTTGAAACCCGAATGGGCAAAGGTAAAGGCGCCCCGGAATACTGGGTGGCTGTGGTAAAGCCCGGCCGTGTGCTGTTTGAAATGGGCGAAATCCCGGAGGAAACCGCACGCGAGGCTATGCGCCTGGCCGCCAGCAAGCTGCCGATTAAGACAAAGTTTGTAACTAAGAAGGAAGAGGAGGTTGCCCAGTCATGAAAGCTTCTGAAGTTCGGGATATGACCACTGCAGAGCTCGAGAGCAAGCTCAAGGACCTGAAAGAGGAGCTCTTTAACCTCCGCTTCCAGCTTGCGATTAACCAGCTCGACAACCCGATGCGTATCTCCGCTGTTAAAAAGGACATTGCCCGCATTAAGACCGTGTTGCGCGCTAATGAACTTAAAGACAGCGCCGAAGCGTAACCGGAAGGAGGGAAAACATCGTGAGCGAAAAGAGAAATAACCGCAAAACAGAGGTTGGCACCGTAGTTAGCAACAAGATGGACAAAACCATTGTGATTGCTATTAAGGATAGTGTCAAGCATCCGCTGTATAAAAAGGTCATTAAGCGTACCGTTAAGCTGAAAGCACATGATGAAAAGAACGAGTGCAATATTGGTGACCGCGTGCGTGTGATGGAAACCCGCCCGCTGAGCAAAGACAAGCGCTGGCGTCTTGTGGAGATTATCGAGAAGGCAAAATAATTTCTGTTTTGCCCTTTAGCAAAGGAGGAACGCACTGTGATTCAACAGCAGACTTACCTCAATGTTGCCGATAACACCGGCGCGAAGCAGCTTATGTGCATCCGCGTGCTGGGCGGTACCGGCAGAAGGTATGCGAATATCGGTGACGTTGTGGTCGCTTCCGTAAAGAAAGCAGCCCCGGGCGGCACAGTAAAGAAAGGCGACGTAGTAAAGGCGGTTATCGTCCGCTCTTCCAACGGCGTTCGCCGCGACGACGGCAGCTACATTCGTTTTGACGAAAATGCAGCCGTACTCATTAAAGATGACAAAACCCCGCAGGGTACTCGTATCTTTGGGCCAGTGGCACGTGAACTGCGTGACCACGACTATATGAAGATCCTGAGCCTTGCGCCGGAAGTTCTGTAAGGAGGTGTCACAGGATATGGCAAATAAAATGCATGTAAAAACCGGTGACACTGTTGTGATGCTCTCTGGCCGCGATGCCGGCAAGCAGGGCAAAGTCATGGCGGTCAGCCCCAGTGAGGGCAAGGTCATCGTCGAAAAGCTGAACATGGTCACCAAGCACGTCAAGCCCCGCAAAATGGGCGAAGAAGGCGGCAAGGTTACGGGCGAGGGCGCGGTTTACGCTTCCAAAGTCCAGGTGGTCTGCCCCAGCTGCAAGAAACCTACCCGTGTCGGCCACAAGATCGCTGCGGACGGCACCAAGACCCGCATTTGCAAAAAGTGCGGCAAAGAGCTGTGAGGGAGGAGACACCATTGGCTAGACTGAAAGATTACTACAAGAGCGAGGTCGCTCCTGCCCTGATGAAGAAGTTTTCCTATAAGAGCGTCATGCAGATCCCGAAGCTCGACAAAATCGTCATCAACGTCGGCGCAGGTGAGGCCAAGGAAAATGCCAAGGTCATCGATTCTATTATCAATGACATTATGGCAATTACCGGTCAGCGCCCGGCAGTGTGCACCGCAAAGAAGAGCGTAGCTAACTTTAAGCTGCGCGCCGGCATGAAAATCGGCGTAAAGGTTACCCTGCGCGGTAACCGTATGTACGAATTCATGGACCGCTTCTTCAATGTGGCCCTGCCCCGCGTGCGTGACTTCCGCGGAATTAACCCCAACTCCTTCGATGGCCGCGGCAACTACAACCTCGGCGTGAAGGAACAGCTGATTTTCCCGGAAATCGAGTTCGACAAGATCGATAAGGTCCGCGGCATGGACATCTGCTTTGTCACAACCGCGAAGAACGACGAGGAAGCCCGCGAGCTGCTGGCTCAGCTGGGCGCCCCGTTCGCGAAATAAGGAGGGTTTCCTGTGGCAAAAACATCTATGAAAATAAAACAGCGCCGCCCTGCGAAGTACTCTTCCCGGCAGTATAACCGCTGCAAGATCTGCGGCCGGCCGCACGGCTACCTTCGTAAGTTCGGTATCTGCCGTATTTGCTTCCGCAACCTTGCCTATAAGGGCGAGATTCCGGGCGTAAAAAAGGCAAGCTGGTAAGCAGCTAAGGAGGTAACGGAATGCAGATTACAGATACAATCGCAGACCTGCTCACCCGGATTCGCAACGCAAGCACAGCCAAGCATTCTACTGTGGAGATCCCGGCTTCCAATATGAAGAAGTCCATCTGCCAGATTTTGAAGGATGAGGGCTATATTAAGAACTTTACCGTTGCAGTCGACGGCAAACAGGGCGTCATTAAAGCAGAACTGAAGTATACAGAAGACCGTAAATCGGTCATTACCGGCCTGAAGCGTGTCAGCAAGCCCGGCCTGCGCATCTATTCCAGCGCAGCAGAGCTGCCCCACGTGATGAAGGGCCTCGGCGTGGCAATTATCTCTACAAGCCACGGCGTTATGACAGACCGCGCAGCACGCCGTGCCAATATCGGCGGCGAAGTGCTCGCGTTTATCTGGTAAAGAGGGGGTGCAAATATGTCTCGAATTGGAAGAAAACCCATAAATATTCCCGCGGGCGTTGACGTAAAAGTCAACGGAAGCGAAGTGACCGTCAAGGGACCGAAAGGCTCCTTGACCAAAACATTCCACCCGAATATGAAAATCGCGGTGGAGGGCAACGAGATTCTCGTTTCGCGCCCGGATGACACAAAGACAAACAAATCCCTGCACGGCCTTACCCGCAGCCTGATTCAGAACATGGTGGACGGCGTGACAACCGGCTTTAAAAAAGAGTTGGAGATTCGCGGTGTTGGTTACCGTGCCCAGAAAAAGGGTAAGAACATGGTTATGAACCTGGGATATTCTCATCAGGTCATTGTGCCGGAAGTTGATGGTATTACCATTGACTGCCCGTCCGCAAACCAGATTACCATTTCTGGCCCTGACAAGCAGCAGGTTGGACAGTTTGCCGCAGAAGTACGCGAAAAACGTCCGCCGGAGCCGTATAAGGGCAAAGGTATCCGCTATGTTGGCGAATTTGTCCGCCATAAGGAAGGCAAAGCCGGCAAGGGCGCTAAGAAGTAACTGAAGGAGTGAATATCATATGGTGAACAAGGCTGACAAAAACACTGCCAGACTGCGCCGCCACCGCCGTGTGCGCGGTAAGATTTCCGGCACTGCACAGTGCCCCCGCCTGAATGTGTTTCGCTCTACCAAAAACATCTACGCCCAGGTCATTGACGATATCAATGGGGTCACGCTGTGCGCGGCTTCTACTCTGGACAAAGAGTTCGATGGTAACGGCGGCAACAAAGAGGCTGCACGCAAGGTTGGTAAGCTGATCGCAGAGCGTGCCGCGGAAAAAGGCATCACAGAGGTCAAGTTTGACCGCGGCGGCAATCTGTTCCACGGACGTGTAAAGGAACTGGCTGATGGCGCCCGCGAGGGCGGCCTCAAGTTCTGATAAAGGAGGAGAAACGATTGGCTAGATTCGACTCAAGACGCAAAGAAGACGATGAGTTTAAGGAGCACGTGGTTACTATTAACCGCGTTTCCAAAACCGTAAAAGGCGGCCGTATCTTCAAGTTTGCTGCACTGGTCGTCGTGGGCGACGGCAAGGGTACAGTTGGCTTCGGTATTGGCAAATCCGGCGAAGTTCCGGATGCTATCCGCAAGGGCATTGAGGACGCTAAGAAAAACCTCATTAAAGTCGCTACTCACGGCAGCACCATCCCGCACGAGATTATCGGTGCCTACGGTGCCGGCCGTGTCCTGATGAAACCGGCTGCCCCTGGTACCGGCGTTATCGCCGGCGGCCCGGTGCGTGCTGTTATTGAGGCAGCAGGCATCCATGACATCCGTACCAAGGCACTGCGCTCCAACAATCCGTGCAATGTGGTGCGCGCAACGATTGACGGCCTGTCCCGTCTGCGTACAGCCGAGCAGGTTGCTGCGCTGCGCGGCCGCGCTGTCAGCGATATTCTGTAAGGAGGGCGCAACATCATGGCACAGTTAAAGATTAAGCTGGTCAAGAGCCTGATTGGCGCACAGAAAGACCAGATCGCTACGGCCCAGTCCATGGGCCTGCGTAAAATCGGTGACTCCACCGTGCAGCCAGATAACACCCCAACACAGGGTAAGGTGCACAAGATCACCCACCTCATCGAGGTAACCAACGCTTAAACAGCAAGGAGGTGCGAGTAAATGAAACTGAATGACTTAACAGCAGTACCAGGTTCCACACGCAGCACAAAGCGTCTGGGCCGCGGTGCCGGCTCCGGCCAGGGCAAAACCTCCGGCAAAGGCCAGAAAGGCCAGAAGGCCCGTTCCGGCGGCAGCATCCGCCCCGGGTTTGAAGGCGGCCAGATGCCGCTGCAGCGCCGTATGCCGAAGCGCGGTTTTCACAATATTTTTGCAAAGGCCATCGTTGCGGTCAATGTCGGCACATTGGACAAGAAGTTTGAGGACGGTGCTACAGTAGACACACAGGCTCTGCTGGACAACGGCATCATTAAGTCCGCTATGGACGGCATTAAGATTCTCAGCAACGGAAAAATGACGAAAAAACTGACTGTGAAGGCAAACGCTTTCTCCGCCGCGGCAAAGGAAAAGATTGAATCTGCAGGTGGGAAGGCCGAGGTGATCTGAGTTGTTCAAAACAATAAAGAACGCCTGGGGCATTCCGGATTTGCGCAAGAAAATCCTGTTCACGCTTTTTGTCATCGTGGTGTTCCGCTTCGGCGCTGTCATCCCGGTGCCTTTCCTTAACTCCACTGCTTTGCGCGGCATTATGAACAGCTCCGCTGTTAACAGTACTGCGCTGGGTTACCTGGATATGTTCTCCGGCGGTGCATTTTCCAATGCAACGCTATTTGCAATGAGCGTGACGCCTTACATCAACAGCTCCATTATTATGCAGCTGTTGGCCGTAGCCATTCCTGCACTGGAACGCATGGTGAAGGATGGCGGGGAGGCAGGCCGTAAAAAAATGGGGCAGATTACCCGCGTGGTAGCTGTCCTGCTGGGCCTGTTGCAGGGACTTGCTTATTACTTCTACCTGCGGAATGCTTCCTACGGCGGCACGCCGATTGTGAAATATACACAGGGCGGTGCCGGCGTCTTTACTGCGTTTGTCATAATCCTTGTCTTTACGGCCGGTACGGCCCTGATGATGTGGATGGGCGAACAGATCAACCAGAAAGGTGTGGGCAACGGCATTTCCATTCTGTTGTTTGCCGGCATCGTTGCCCGTATGCCAGTTATTATCGGCAACCTGGGCAAATACCTCAATATGGCATGGACAGACGGCAGCGCCAACGGACGCTACTTCTTCCTTGTTCCGCTGTGGGGCCTTATCTTCCTGGCCCTGATGTGGGTTATTGTCTTTATGAATGATGCGGAGCGCCGGATTCCGGTGCAGTACGCAAAACGGGTTGTTGGCCGCAAACAGTACGGCGGCCAGGCGAGCCATATCCCGATTAAGGTCGGCATTGGCGGCGTTATGCCCATTATTTTCGCAAGCTCAATCCTGTCTATCCCTACGACCATTCGGTTTTTCATTGGGGACAACAAGGACTTGGGCAGCTTCTGGAACGGATTCTTTGCAGCATTTTCCAGCACCGGCTGGGTGTACTGCATTCTGTATGTGATTCTTATTGTTGCATTTGGTTATTTCTACACGGCAATTCAGTACAACCCGATTGAAATGGCCAACAATCTGCGCCAGAGCAATGGTACAATTCCGGGTATTCGCCCCGGCAAGCCTACTTCTGATTTTATTGGTAAAGTTCTTTCCAAAATCACGTTCGTCGGTTCTGTTTTCCTCGCGATTATCGCCATGATGCCGATTGTTTTCGCAAATGCCACAGGGATGCATAACCTCTCCATGGGCGGTACTTCTATCATCATCCTTGTTGGTGTAGCACTGGAGACTGTGAAACAGCTGGAAAGCCAAATGATGATGCGTCATTATAAGGGCTTCCTTGATTGAGAAGGAGTTTAGCATGAATCTGATTCTTTTGGGCGCACCGGGCGCTGGAAAAGGTACACAGGCAGAAGTCATCTGCAGCAAGCTGCACATTCCTGCCATTTCAACCGGCAATATTATTCGAGAAGCGCTGAAAAGCGGCACAAAGATGGGGCTGGCTGCTAAATCCTATATGGACAAAGGCGACCTGGTCCCGGATGAAGTTGTTATCGGCATTGTCAAAGACCGTTTGAAACAGCCGGACTGCAAAAACGGTTTTGTGCTGGACGGCTTCCCGCGGACTATCCCCCAGGCCGAGGCTCTGGACAAAATGGGCGTTCAGATAGACAAGGTTGTTGAGATTCATGTCTCTGATGACCGCATTGTCGCCCGTATGTCCGGACGCCGTGTCTGTGAAGACTGCGGAGTCAGCTACCATATGCTGTACAAAAAGCCAACGGTAGAGGGCAAATGCGACGCCTGCGGAGGCACCCTTGTTCAGCGCGCGGATGACCACCCGGATACCGTGAAAGCACGGCTGAAGGAATATCACACAAAGACCGAACCCCTGAAAGATTACTATGACAAACAGGGGAAGCTGGTCATTGTAGAAGGCCAGGAGGATGTGGCCGACACCTCCCGCCTGACACTTGCAGCAATCGAGGCGTAAGTAAAGTATGATCATTTTAAAAACCAGTCGGGAACTTACCTGCATGAAACATGCCGGTCGCATCGCACAAAATGCGCTGCAGATAGCCGGCGCGTTGGTAAAGCCGGGTGTTTCCACTTGGGAAATCGATAAGGCGGCCCATGACTATATCGTAGGCGAGGGAGCTGTTCCCAGCTGCCTTGGATACGGCGGTTTTCCGGCGACCTGCTGCATTTCTGTAAACGACGTGGTTGTCCATGGCATACCAAGCAAAAAGAAGATCCTTAAGGAGGGCGACATCGTCAGCATTGACTTGTGCGCCACCTATGAGGGTTTTGTGGGCGACAATACCTGGACTTTCCCCTGCGGGAAGGTCAGCAAAGAAGCCCAGGACCTGATGGACGCTACCCGCGAAAGCCTTTTTCAAGGCATTGAGGCTGCAAAGCCCGGTAACCGCATCGGCGATGTGGGCAGCGCGGTTCAGCGGTATGTCGAAGCTCGCGGTTACTCGGTGGTACGGAACTACACCGGCCACGGAGTAGGCGCGAAGATGCACGAAGACCCCAGTGTTCCGAACTACGGCACGCCCGGCCGGGGCGTACGCCTGCTGCCGGGTATGGTTATTGCCATAGAGCCCATGGTTTGCCAGGGGACCTATGACGTGAAGACTTTGCCGGACGGCTGGACCACTCTGACTAAAGACGGCAAGTTGGCGGCTCACTTTGAGCACACCGTTGCCATTACGGAATCCGGCCCGGTCATTCTGACCAAGGGTGACTGAGGTGGCCGCCATGGAGATGAAGCGCGGCACCGTGGCCCGCAGTGCTGCCGGCCACGACAAGGGCAGCTTTTGCGCGGTGCTTTCCCTTATGGGGCCATATGCCCTGGTGTGTGACGGACGCCGCCGCACACTGGAAAAGCCCAAAAAGAAAAAGCTGATTCACCTTTTTCCTACCCGTACGGTTTTACCGGAGGAAGCCCTGCACAGCAACCGTGCGCTTCGGGCGGCTCTTCGGCCGTTTTGCGGCAGGAGCAGTTCCACGCCAGAGGAGGCTGATTTGTAAGTATGTCTAAGCAGGACGTTATAGAGACCGAGGGTACCGTAGTAGAGGCCCTGCCCAATGCAATGTTTAAGGTAGAGCTGCAAAATCATCACATGATTTTGGCCCATATCTCCGGCAAACTGCGTATGAATTTCATTCGCATCCTGCCCGGCGACAAGGTTACCGTAGAGATGTCCCCCTACGACCTGACCCAGGGCCGCATCACGTGGCGTACCAAATAAAGTAAATATCTAAAGAAGTTTTCTGCAAGGAGGGTACACCCATGAAAGTAAGACCTTCTGTTAAAAAAATGTGCGAAAAGTGCAAGATTATTAAGCGCAAGGGCAAAGTCATGGTGATCTGTGAAAACCCGAAGCACAAACAGCGTCAGGGCTAAGTGACGCGATTATCATTTTGGAGGTGCAACCAATATGGCTCGTATAGCAGGTATTGACTTGCCAAGAGACAAACGCGTCGAGATCGCCTTGACTTATATCTTTGGTATCGGCCGCAAGACCGCCACGGATATCTGCGCCGCGACCGGCGTGAATCCTGACCTGCGCGTGCGCGACATGAACGAGGACGACGCCGCAAAGCTCAGAGAATATATTGACCATCACTGCCGCGTAGAGGGCGACCTGCGCCGTGACGTGGCATTCGACATTAAGCGGCTGACAGAAATTAACTGCTACCGCGGTACCCGTCATCGCAAGGGTCTGCCGGTACACGGTCAGCGTACCAAGACCAACGCCAGAACCTGTAAGGGTCCGGTTAAGACGATGGCTAACAAGAAGAAGTAAAGGAGGGTTTCACCAATGCCAGCAAACAAAGGCGCAGCCGGCAAGAAGGCTGCTACCACGCGCCGCCGCCGCGAACGTAAAAATATCGACCGCGGTGCCGCGCATATCCAGTCCACATTTAACAACACCATTGTAACCATTACCGATATGCAGGGCAATGCTGTTTCTTGGGCAAGCTCTGGTGAGCTGGGCTTCCGCGGAAGCAGAAAGTCCACCCCCTTTGCCGCTCAGACCGCTGCTGAAACGGCTGCCAAAGGCGCTGTAGAGCACGGAATGAAGACCGTTGACGTTTACGTTAAGGGCCCGGGCTCCGGCCGCGAGGCCGCTATCCGTGCGCTGCAGAACGCAGGCCTGGAGGTCACCATGATTAAAGACGTGACCCCTGTTCCCCACAACGGATGCCGTCCTCCCAAAAGAAGACGTGTCTAATGAAAACGGAATCATAAAGGAGGAATAAGACATGGCCAGAAATATGCAGCCTGTCCTGAAGCGGTGCAAGACACTGGGCATCAGCCCCGCCGTTATGGGCATCAATAAAAATTCAATCCGCAACCCCAAGCAGGGCCGCCGCAAACAGAGTGAATATGCTACCCAGCTGAACGAAAAGCAGAAGGCAAAATTCATTTACGGCGTGCAGGAAAGACAGTTCCGCCATTACTACAAAATGGCAACCAACACCACCGGTGTGACAGGTGAAAACCTGCTGCGTCTGCTGGAGCGCCGCCTGGACAACGTTGTCTACCGCCTGGGCTTTGCAAACACTCGCCGCGAGGCACGCCAGATGGTCACCCACGGCCACATTACTGTAAACGGCAAGCGCCTGGACATCTGCTCCGCACTTGTTAAAGTGGGCGATGTTGTCTCCATCGCGGAGAAGAGCCGCTCATCCCAGCATGTAAAAGACATTCTGGAGAAGAATGCTGCTACTGCTGTGCCGAAGTGGCTGCAGATTAACCATGACAAGGTGGAGGGCACTGTCCTTGCCATGCCCGAAAGAAGCGACATTGACTTTGATATCAATGAAACGCTTATCGTTGAGTTGTACTCCAAATAATGCCCTGCAGGCACATGACACAGTGCGGTGGAGAATGCTCTGCCGTATGTCTAAGGAGGTTGCTTAATGATCGAGATAGAAAAGCCCAAAATTGAAATAGCAGACGTATCTGATGACGGCAATTACGGCAAGTTCGTGGTGTCGCCGCTGGAGCGCGGCTTTGGTACAACCCTGGGCAACAGCCTGCGGCGCGTGCTGCTTTCCTCTTTGCCGGGCGTGGCCCCTACCTCTATTAAAATAGACGGTGTGGTACACGAGTTTTCCACCATTCCCGGTGTAAAAGAGGACGTCACTGAAATGGTTCTGAATATCAAGAACCTTACCGCAAAGCTGCACTGCGACGGTCCCAAGACCGTTGAAATCTGTGCGGAAGGCCCCTGCGACGTAACAGCAGATTCCATTAAGTGTGACAGCGAAGTGGAGATTTTGAACCCAGAACTGCACATCGCCACCCTCGACGAGGGCGCAAAGCTCTACATGGAAATTACGCTGGACAAAGGCCGCGGGTATGTGCCCTCTGACCGCAACAAGCAGAACATGGCTGCCAATGTCATTGGCGTTATTCCGGTTGACTCTATTTACACCCCGGTGTATAAGGTGAACTTTAACGTGGAAAACGCCCGTGTGGGCCAGCGCATCGACTACGACAAGCTGACCCTGGAGGTTTGGACCAACGGCGTGATTACCGCGCAGGAGGCCGTCTCTTTGGCGGCAAAGTTCCTCACCGAGCACCTCAACCTGTTTGTCAATCTGTCTGATAAAGGCAGCAACGCAGAAATCATGGTGGAAAAGGACGACAAGGACAAGGAAAAGGTCCTCGATATGACCATTGAAGAGCTGGACCTTTCTGTCCGGTCTTTCAACTGCCTCAAGCGCGCCGGCATTAACACCGTGGGCGACCTTGTCAATAAGTCGGAAGAGGACATGATGAAGGTGCGCAACCTTGGACGTAAGTCACTGGAAGAAGTTATCTGGAAGATGGCTTCTCTTGGATACAATCTGCGCAAGGACGATGAATAATTCCCTATCCCATAGGTTAAAGGAGTGACATTCGATGCCAGGAACCAGAAAGCTCGGCAGAGCTACGGACAGCCGTACAGCAATGCTGCGTGCAATGGTGACCTTTCTTTTAGAGAATGGCAGAATCGAAACGACCGTCACCCGTGCCAAGGACGTTCGCGCCATGGCCGAGAAGATGATCACAATCGCCAAGAAGGACACGCTGCACACCCGCCGCCTTGTAATGGCCTTCATTACCAAGGAAGATGTTGCCAACAAGCTCTTTACCGAGATTGCTCCGCAGTATCAGGACCGCAACGGCGGTTATACCCGTATTACAAAAATCGGGCCGCGCCGCGGCGATGCTGCCCCGATGGCAATTATCGAACTGATGGAAACCGCTGCAAAGCCCGTCGCTGAAGCTGCACCAGCCGCAAAGGCTGAGGAAAAGCCTGCTGAAAAAGCAGAAGCAAAGGCTGACGATAAAGCAGAAAAGAAAGCCGACGAAAAAGCCGACAAGTAATTCTGCCTTGTAAAATTGCTATAAAAAGAGCTGCCTGCAAACGCGGGCAGCTTTTTTGTATGGTTTTGCAGATCCTTGTGCGGCGCTGACCTCTTTATGACAGCGGCGGTATCCAATCCGGCTGAATGCCAAGACCGGGCGTTTCATTCATCACAATGTGGTTTTCCAAAAACTGTGGGCCGCCGGTGTAGGGGCAGATGCTGCACAAGCCGGGACCGTCTAAGTCCACACGGGTAACAATGCGTTTGCCCGCGGCCAGATGAGCGGCCGCGCTGACGGCAAGGCTGCTTTCCAGCATACAGCCCACCATGCAGGGCACACCAAAGGTTTCGGCGAGGGAGCAAATTTGCAAAGCGCCGTAAATGCCGCCGGTTTTCATCAGCTTCAGGTTCAAAAAGTCGGCTGCACCTGCCTGCAGCACCGCCAGGGCGTCCCGTGGTGAAAAGACGCTTTCGTCTGCCAGCAGCGGGGTGGAAACATTTCGGCGCACAAAGGCCATACCTTCTATGTCCTGTGCGGGAACGGGCTGTTCGATTAGTTCCAGACCAAGACCGGCGTCTTCCATGCTGCGGATAAGGCGGACAGCCTGTGCCGGAGTCCAGCCCTGATTTGCGTCCACACGAATGGTGATGTCCGGACCGACCGCACGGCGAACGGAGGTCAGACGCTGTAGGTCCAGCTGTGGTTCCAGCCCTACCTTGATTTTTAGAATATGGAAGCCGCGCTGCACAGCAGTCAGGCTGTCGGCAGCCATTTGTTCGGGGCGGTTCACGCTGATGGTCAGGTCAGTTTCCAGTTCACTTTTGCTGCCGCCGAGCAGCCGATACAGTGGCACACCAAGTTTTTGTGCGCGCAGGTCGTACAGCGCCATGTCCACGGCAGCTTTGGCACTGGTGTTGTGCAGCAGTGCCGTGTGCAGGACTTGCATGGTGTTATCAAAGTCGTCAAGGTCACGTCCCAGCAGTGCTGGACGAATAAAATCCTCCACGGCACAGCGAATGGAGCCGATGGTTTCGCCGGTGATAGGCGCGCTGGGTGGTGCTTCACCGAAGGCGCGGCGGCCGTCGTTCGTAGTGACAGTGACCAATACGTCATGAATCTTGCTTACAGTGCGCAGGGCAGTCTTAAAGGGCGTGCGCAGCGGCACCGAAAATTCGGAAGTGCGAATGTCTGTAATTTTCATAAGGAACGTCCTTTCAGCGGAAAGCAGATGACAGGCGCAAAGAAAATGAATAATAGCACTGCCAGCCTGCAGAAATCAATGACTGGTAAGGCTATGGTAGCCTCTTTTTACGGCTCTGTCAACTTTTCTGCAGGACAAATAGGAAATTCTGCAAAGGACCGTGGCGTTCCCTTGCCAACGGACGAATGCAGAGGTATAATAATATAATAAGTAAAAATACAGGGATATACAGGAATGCAGGAGGGCACTTATGCTGACAGAGCAGAAAGAACAGTTTATCCGGTTTATGATGGATGCAGATGTACTGCGTTTTGGCGACTTTGTAACCAAAAGCGGCCGCAATACCCCGTACTTTGTCAATACCGGAAATTACCGCACCGGCGCACAGGCGGCGGGGCTGGGCCGTTTTTATGCCGGTATGGTACATGACAGCGGCTGCCGCTTTGACGCGATGTTTGGGCCGGCTTATAAGGGAATCCCACTGGTAACTGCCTGCGCGGGTGCACTGTACACCCAGTACGGAGAGGACAAGCCCTACTTCTTTAACCGCAAAGAGGCAAAGGACCACGGCGAGGGCGGTTGTTTGGTCGGCTATCAGCCGAAGGATGGCGACCACGTCATTATTATTGAGGACGTCATTACCGCGGGCACTGCTGTACGTGAAACCATACCTGTGCTGCGCTCGGCGGCAGATGTTTCCTGCAGTGATATGTTTATCTCCGTTAACCGCTGCGAAGTGGGACAGCACCCCGGCAAAACAGCAGTTATGGAAGTACAGGAAGAGTTCGGCATTACGGTGCACTCCTTAGTCACCGTGCGGGATATTCGCAAATGGCTGGGCAAGCACGGCGAATATGATGCACTTCTGCCAAAAATGGATAGGTATATGCAGAAATATTGTATCTAAAGGCAGCGTGCCGCAGCAAAAAATGCCGACAGATGTGGGGGACTGACTTCCCTGCATCTGTCTTTTTTGTTCTGCATACAGCAGAGAAGACCCATGAAAAAGGAGAGAATCCATGAAACTGATTTTTAAGTACCTCGGACACTACAAAGGGTGGTGCTTGCTGGACTTCCTCTCGGTTTTCGGCTTTGCGCTGACCGAGCTGGGAATACCGACACTGATGGCAAAGATGATTGACGGCGGTGTGATGAAAAATGATACAGGCTATATTCATAAAATGTGGCTGACCATTCTTATCATTTCGTTCATTGGTGTGACAGGAATCATTTTGCTCGGGTACTGCTGCGCACGCATTTCTTCCAATGTGACGGCGGATATGCGCAGTGACGTATTTGCGCGGGCCCAAAGCTTTTCCGATACCGAGTTTGGCAAGTTCGGCGTTTCCTCTATGATTACACGGACCAACAACGATGCCTTTCAGGTGCAGATGTTTTTGAATATGCTTTTGCGTACAGCACTGATGACGCCGGTTATGTTAGTGGCCAGTTATGTTATGATTCTGTACGCGTCAGTGAAGCTTTCTCTGATTGTGGCGGCGACTATTCCAATTATTGTGCTGGGCGTGGTCATTGTTGCGCGGCTGTCGAAGCCCATCAGCGAAAAACAGCAGGATTCCCAGGATGGAATGAACCGCATTACTCGTGAAAATTTGACTGGCATTCGTGTAGTGCGTGCCTTTACCAATGATAAATATGAGGAAAAACGCTTTGCGGGTGAAAATGAGCAGTACGCTAGTTGCTCCAAAAAAATGTTTCTGCTGATGCAGCTGACACAGCCGGCATTTTTTCTGATAATGAATATTGCAAGCGTGCTCATCTACTGGCGCGGCGCGCAGCTTTTGGGAATCGGCCAGCTGCAAATTGGCCAGCTGACCGCATTTGTGGTTTATTTGTTCCATGCCATGATGTCCACTATGCTGTTCTGCACTGTCTTTATGATGTACCCGCGTGCAGCCGTCAGTGCTCACCGGATTCAGCAGGTGCTGGACACTGTTCCGCTGGTGCGGGACCCGGTGGGTGGCCTGCAGATGCAAAAGCCGGTACGGGACCTCACCTTTGACCATGTGACCTTTGTGTATCCGGACGGCGACGAGCCGGTTTTGCAGGATGTTTCCTTTTCGGTGCGGGTGGGACAGACCATTGCCTTTGTTGGCAGTACCGGTTCCGGAAAGAGCACGCTGGTGAACCTGATTCCCCGCTTTTATGACGTGACCGGCGGCAGCATTCAGATAAACGGCACGGATATTCGTGAGTACAGTCTCAGCTCCCTGCGCGGCGCTATGGGCTTTATTCCGCAGAAAGCATTTCTGTTTCATGGAACCATTGCCGACAATATCCGTTTCGGAAAAGAGGATGCAAGCAAAGAAGAAGTGGAGCACGCGGCGAAAGTCGCGCAGGCGTATGATTTTATTATGGAAAAGCCGGGCGGTTTTGACGAAACCATTGAGGAGAACTCAGTCAATACCTCCGGCGGACAGCGTCAGCGGCTTTCCATTGCGCGTGCTGTTGTGCGCCAACCGCAGATTTATGTGTTTGATGACTCTTTTTCTGCGCTGGATTTTCGCACGGATGCAAATCTGCGCCGGGCACTGCACAGTGAAACCCAGAACGCGATTGTTGCCATTGTGGCACAGCGGGTGTCTACTATTTTGGATGCAGACTGTATTGTTGTGCTGAATGAGGGCAAAGTTGTGGGCATGGGCACACATCAGCAGCTGCTGCGTACTTGCCCTATTTATTATGAGATTGCCGCCTCACAGTTGACGGAAGCCGAGCTGCAGGAAAGTGCTGGGGAAGGGGGCAATGCAGAATGAAAAAGCGGAAAAAACAAGGGAAAAGTACTCTTAGTCAGCTGCGGCCGTACTTTGCGCCTCACAAATGGGGATTTTTGATGAGTGCGCTGATGGTCATTGCCCAAAGCGTCTGTTTGGCGATAATGCCGTCAGTGGAAGGCCGGATTACGACCCAGCTTGCCGCGGACGTGACAGACATGGCAAAGCACATTTCCGGCGCAGGCATTCACTATCAAGCGATACTGCATATCATTTTAATACTCGTTATCATCTTTATCATCAAGACGATTGTCGGGGCGCTGTCCATGATTAGTGTGACACATGCCACACAGGGCACCATGCAGACACTGCGCGATGCCCTGCAGAAAAAAATCCATACTCTGCCGGTCAGCTACTTCGATGAACACCCCTATGGCGATGTTTTGAGCCGTATTACCAACGATGTGGATACCATCAGCAACGCCTGCCAAATGACACTGCTTGACATTGTCGGCGGGATATTGTCCGTGGCGCTGGCGCTGGTCATGATGTACCGGATTCAGCCTGTTATGGCGGCCGTCGGTACGCTGATTATTCCGCTGGCACTCCTGATTACTTGGGTGGTTGTCCGGTGCAGCCAAAAACAGTTCCGCCAGCAGCAGGACGCAGTGGGACAGCTAAACGGCCGTGTAACGGAATTATACACAGGGTATCATGAAATATTATTATACAATAAGCAAAAATCAGCGGAGCAGGATTTCCGCAAGGTAAACCATCACCTGCAGCACTATGTGTTCCGTGCGCAGTTTTTGTCCTCTACCATGTCGCCACTTATTTTGCTGGTGACATATTTGATAATCGGCAGCACGGCGGCCCTCGGCTGCAATTATGTGCTGGCCGGTGGGCTGACACTGGGTGCACTGCAGGCGTTTATCAACTATATCTGGCAGCTGAATGACCCGCTTTCACGAATTTCACAGATGTCCGGACAAATACAGTCAGCTTTTGCCGCGGCCGGCCGTGTAACGGACTTTTTGGCACAGCCTAATGAGGTTCCGGAGGCAGACCCACCGGCGGAACTGGGAAAGGTGCATGGTCAAATATCGTTTCAGCATGTAAGTTTTAGTTATGGAGAGCGGGAAATCATTCACGACCTCAGCTTTACGGCTCAGCCCGGGCAAATGGTAGCCATTGTTGGGCCTACGGGTGCAGGCAAAACCACACTTATCAACCTGTTGCTGCGTTTTTACGATGTAGGCAGCGGCCGCATTCTGCTGGATGGCCGGGATATCCGTTCCTTCCGCCGGGATGACCTGCGTTCTGCTTTTGGCATGGTGCTGCAGGATACATGGCTGTTTTCCGGCAGCGTTGCGGACAACCTGCGCTATGGAAAATTGAACGCCCGCCGGGATGAAGTTGTTTCGGCGGCAAAGGCCGCTAATGTGCACCACTTTATCCGTACCCTGCCGAATGGCTACGATATGCGGGTGAACGAGGAGGGCAGCAACATTTCACAGGGTGAAAAGCAGCTGCTGACCATTGCGCGGGCACTGCTGAGGGACCCGCCCATACTTATTTTAGATGAAGCAACTTCCAGTGTGGACACACGGCTGGAAAAGTGCCTGCAGGACGCCATGCAGAATTTGCTGCGCGGACGCACTAGCTTTGTTATTGCACATCGGCTTTCTACCATTCGCAGCGCGGACCTTATTTTGGTACTGCAGGACGGACGCATTGTGGAACAGGGAACACATCAGTCGCTTATGGAAAAAGGCGGCTTTTATGCCCGTTTGTACAATGCACAGTTTGTACAGACAGAATAGTACATAATAAAATCGAAGAATAAAAAACGGACAGATGCCGCACCTTGCGGACCTGTCCGTCTTTTTTATCTGTTTATTTTGCCGTTCAGCCGCCACACAATGAACGGAACAAGTTCTAAAAAACTCTTTTTCAAAGTGTACGGCAGCAGTGGGAAAATATCAACGCGGGGCAAAAAATGTCCCCGACTTCCGGCAGGGAGCGGGGACGCGGCTTTTATAAAAACCCAAAGGGGAATGTTTGGTCTGCCGTGGTCCAAAGTCGGTATTCCGTCCATCTTTGGACTCCTGGCAGCAAAGGAAAAATGTAAAATGCGCGCAGCGCGCAAAGATAATCGTACCACTCCAGAAGTGCGATTTTTGTCGCTCTGTGGAACATCATTGATACGTTTTTTACTGTACCGGAAGGATATGTACGAGGAGTGAACGAAAGGCCAATATTTTGTCAAATATCATGTCGGCCGGCTTCACGTTCATGCAGATGACCTTGCACCGAGGGGAAATTTATTATAGAATGGAAGGGAAATAAAGCAGAAGGAGGAGAAAAATGCTGTGGATTGCGGTATGTGATAATGACAGTTGGGACCTTAATCAACTGGTAAAAGTGACGAATGCCTATTTTTCAAAGCACCCGGAACGCGAAGGTGTAGTCACGGCATTTTCGGATGCAGTGGAACTGGATTCCCAACTGCAATCCGATACGCTTTATGATATTTACGTTGTGGATATTCTAATGCCGAGCATCAGCGGCATCCGCCTGGGCAGGAAAATTCGCAGCGTACAAAAAAATGCCCCCATTATTTATACAACTTCTTCCGAAGAGTTCGCGCTGGATGCCTATCAGAATCAGGCACTGCGTTATCTGCTGAAGCCTGTTTCGCCAGAAGAGCTTTTTTCAGCGCTGGATATGGCTTGTATGCTGCTGGAAAAAGAAAAGGCGCATTTCATCCTAATTAACGGTCGTGACGGAAAAGAAAGCGTAGATAAGGAATCTATTATTGTAGTAGAAAATGTGGCGCGCTCGGCATTATATACCTTGAGCAATGGACAGACCATTTCCAGTGTCTGCAACCGCGGCAGCTTTGATCGGGCGGTTGCACCGCTTTCCAGTGACCCGGCTTTTTTAAAGCCGCACAAGTCTTTTTGGGTAAACATGCGGTTTATCCGTACCGTGCAGCGTGACAGCCTAGTTTTGGACAATAACCGGGAGATTCCCATCAGCCGCAACCGCTTTGCCGACGTCAACCGGAGATACCTGCGGTTTTTAGCACATGATGGGGAGGAATTCTAATGGAATGGCTTCAGCTTATACAGTACCGTATTTCTATGGCCTTTCTGCTGACATTTCTATATTTTTTTCTGCCCATGCGATATACAAAGCCGAAAACAATACTGCTTTTGCTGCTTTGCTTTTTGGTAACCAGTCCAGGAGACTATGCCCAGTGCTTTTTGCCGGACCAGATTCTGCCGGCTACCCTGCTGGAAATTTTGGTCCTGCAGCTGTTTGTCCTGCTGCTCTGCCTTTACCGCGATTGGCGTGCGGTAATGACGGGTATCATGGCGGCATGTTATGTGCTGCCTGGAAATGTCCTGTGTTCCATGCTGTATTACTATGGAAGTATTGTCGGAAAGAACCCCGACTATACCAGCGCTGCCTTTGCTTTTACCGTGCAGATTGTAGTGCACGCTGTGTTCCTGCTCCTTCTCATTTTGTTTTGCAGGAAGCAATATCTTTCTGTCATAGAAGACAGTAGAATACATTGGGGCGGTATTTGCCTGTCCCTGGCATTGTATTATGTGGTAGTCTGCACCATGATGGTTTGACCTACAAATTTTTACAAGTATCCGCAGAAAGGTGTCCCTATTTTACTGATGCTCGCCGCGATGATATTTACTTATTTCTTCGTTTTTAATTTAGTTTCTGCAGTTAAGCAAAGCGAGAAACTGAAACATAACAATGAGTTGCTGGAGGCCTATGCGGCTGCGTTAAAGCGAGAAGTGGAACATGAAAAAAAGTCCAAAATAGAGATGGCTATTCTCCGCCACGATATGCGCCACAGCGCAAACCTGGTTTTTTCTTATTTAGAAAACGGCGATACGGACAAAATACGCGGGATGCTACAGCAATATGTACAGCGGCTGGACCACACGGTTGTTGCAAACTACTGCAAAAATACAGCTGTCAACGGTGTGCTGACCGCTGCTGCCGAATTCGCAGAGAAAAAGAAGGTACAGTTTCAGTGCCGGGCAGATGTACCAAAGCAGCTGCAGGTAAATGAATTTGAACTTTTGACAGTTTTGCTCAATTTGCTGGAAAACGCCGTTAATGCAGCTGCCAATGTGAAAGAACCGGAAAAGCGTTTTGTCCATGTTCTGATGCACCCAGCTAAAGATAAGACAATCCTCGAAATCACCAATTCCTATGCGGGGACCGTTACATTTTCCCACGAAACTGGTCTGCCAGAATCCACGCGGGGAGAGGGACACGGTTATGGTCTGCGCAGTGTACAGGCATTTTCCAGGAAAAGCCACGCTACGTTTGATTGTGAGGCTGAAGAAGGAATTTTTACTGTTCGTATGCTGCTGCCTTTGTGAGTACCCGCGGGGCGGGCAAGAGGCTTTTTCAGGGACCCGATAAATCGGGTCCCTTTTTGCGTACTTTTTTCGACTATTCTGCGAAACAATGTGACTATAGTGAAATTCATAAAAACGCAGGAGATTTTTCCTAAAAATCAGGTGATTTGTGGAAGCACATCCAGACATGTGTAAAACGTGTATGCTTTTGTGTAAAACGTGTTGCCACAAAGGCCGGTTCCTGTATTACAATGAATAGACAAAAATCAAATGGAAGACAGACTAGTTTATCGCTTGTATTATAAATATTTGGGATTCATATAAAATACATTGATTGTATTTTGGGCGGCCCTTTTCAGCAGGGCGGCCGTTGGCAGAGGAAAAAATATGACGGATAAAGAACTAAAAAAAATGAAGCGGACAGAGCTGCTGGAAGTGCTGGTGGATTTGTCCGAAGAAAATACCAGTCTGCGAAAGCAGATTGAGAGACTGGAACAGCAAAACGCTGCCCTGCAGGAAAAGTTGCAGGACCGGGAAATTCATCTGCAGAAAGCCGGTTCCATTGCGGAAGCGTCACTGCAGCTCAATGGTGTCTTTGAGGCGGCCCAGAAGGCCGCAGACCAATATCTCGAAAATATCCGGGGGCTGAACCAGCAAGCGGAAAGAAAAGCTGCACCATTCCAAAAGAAGGAGGGCAGAAGATTAGAAATCCATGCAGAAAACAACACAAACAAACCTGCAGCCAGCCAAAGCACGGCCGACAACCATACAACTGAAGCAGGAACTTCAGCGGGAACAACACAAAAGCCGGTATCATAAACTACTGCGCAGTACCATTTACATACTGCTGGCTGTTGCGGCGGCCGCAGTGTTGATTGCAACATTGGTCCTGACTGTGCTGCAGGTAACAGGCACAAGTATGGAGCCAACACTGCAAAATGGCCAAATCGTTGTGGCAGTCAAAAATGCAAAGTTTCAAAAGGGAAACATCGTTGCATTTTATTACAATAACAAAATCCTGCTGAAACGAGTGATTGCGAAGGCAGGCGATACGGTCATTATTCAGAAGGACGGCACTGTGCTGGTAAACGGCAAAGCTCTGAACGAACCTTACCTAAAGGAAAAGAGCCAAGGGAAATGTGACATCCAATTTCCCTATCAGGTGCCGGACGGCAAGATTTTTGTTCTGGGTGACCACCGTGCAACTTCCGTAGACAGCCGTTCTTCTTCCATAGGCTGTATTGAAAATGAGTTTATTGTTGGCAAGGTAGTCTTTCGCGTTTGGCCGCTTCCGCAAATAGGGATGGTTGGAAATTAAAAATTCAGAGGGAAAGGAGTTTTTATCCCTGCGAAAACAAATTTATCAAGACAGGTGGAAAATCGCTTACCACCATAAAAAAAGGAAAAATCTGTTCATAGCGGTATGTATCCTTTCCGTATGCACGGTTTTCGGTGTTTTTACGGCGCTGCGACAACCAGCCATTAGTATGGAAAAAGAAAATCCACTGCTGCAGGCGGAAGTTACCAAGGCGGTTTCCGGCAATGATATTCCGGTACATATTATGGCAACGGCGGATACCGAACAGGACTCCACTGTATTTTGCTTTACACCGGACGCTGTCAATGCGGAGCTGTCGGATACGTATCAGTTCGATGCCAAGAATGAAGTAAAAGTGGCGGCAGCCGATAAGACCACCATCCTCGATTTGCACCGTGTTACGGAAAGCGGCAAACCGGTTACCTACTGGTTTGCACTGGAGAAAGGCAAATCCGTAAAAGTAGACCTCAGCTGGACTGCAAAGGCTGCGGCGGACCAGAGCACAACACAGCAGGTAAAACTGTATGCCGCTTCCGCAGCAGACCTAAAAGCCGCAAAAGAGGCAATACAGGCAAAGCAGTCTTCCGGCACAGCGGAAACCGCCGATGGTTCTGTCAGCCAGCCGCTTGCGCTGAACTGGGAACCAGAAGCAGTTTCCTCTGAGGGAACATCCTCACAGGTGTCTTCTTCCAAAGCAGCTTCCTCTGAAGTGTCTTCTTCCGAGGCAACCTCTGCACAGGTGTCTTCTTCTGAAGCGGCTTCCTCTGAAGTGCCTTCTTCCGGAGCATCCTCCTCACAGGCGTCTTCTTCCAAAACAGCTTCTTCACAGACAGAATCTAAGGTGGTTAGACAAAAGCTTACCGCTTCCGTGTATACAGACAGCAAACGCACACAGGCAGTCAGCGACGGCACTTCCATTACAGTAGAGGGAGACCTGCCGCAGGGGACTACCGCAGTGGCTTACCCGGTACAGGTCAGCATGGAAAAGGCAAACGTGCTGGCGGCGTATGATATTACCCTGCTGGACAGCACCGGAAAAGAATTTGAACCGGCCAGCCCGGTGAAGGTGTACATCAACACACCGCGGCTGAAAAAGGCCGCCGGTCCGGTGGACATTTATCATGTACAGACCGGTACAGCCGATAAAAGTGAAAGCACTGCGGCTGTCAAAGCCACCGTCACGCAGGACAAAGCTGCCAGCACCAGAACCGCCGCAAAGGTCGCGGGCGCGGTGCTGGTGCAGCAGCAGGGCACGGTACAGTTCAGTGCCAGCAGTTTCTCCATTTACGTTGTGACATCGGAAACGATTTCGGTCGGCGACACAAGTGCGCTGTCTGCGGTGTCGACTTTGGACGTGCTGGCGTGCAGCGGAAGGTCCGGGCAGCACCGGAGTGCGCTGTCTACGGTGTCGACTTTGGACAGCACTGCTATGGGCGTAACGCTGCAGATGTTTGACTATAACAGCCCGGCGAACATTGGCGGCGGCGGATATAACGGAACAACCGGTTCCATTACACAGGGGCTGTTGTCCAACAAGGTTGGTGAGAATGGGTTCCCAACCTGTGTGAATAATGGTTATAGCCTTTCTAACTGGTTCACCAAGGGCGGCAGCGGTACTTCCTATTCGAACGATGCTAACCATCTGTTCCTGCAAAGCGAGTATGACAAGACTCACTACCTTTACTATGATGGTTCGCAGAACTTTGCTTCCTTCGACAAGGCCAGCGGCAACTTTAAGGTTTACAACCAGCTGGGCACGCCAAGTGGTGATCCCCGGTTTTACTTTCAGCGCGGCAACTTCATGCCGTTCAATACGCTGAATATAGGAAACGTTCGGAACCATAACCGGTATGTTCGGAACCATAACCGGTATGTTCGGAACCATAACCGGTATGACTATTTAGGTCATGAACTGCCTACGAGCGATGCCCGCTATAATGAAAATCTTTATGGCTTTAACGAGAGTAATAACTACTTCTTTGGCATGTATATGGAAGCCAATTTTGCGCAGCCGAAGAACGGGCTGGTAAACGGCAGTCCCATGCGGTTCGAGTTTACCGGTGATGACGATATGTGGGTGTATATTGACGGCAAACTGGTGCTGGATTTGGGCGGTATTCATGATGCACAGAGCGGTTATATCGACTTCAGCACCGGTGAAGTTGGCTTTTCAACAACGTCTCAAATCGGAGGAAATTACAAAGAGAACATAACTTCTATTAAAGACATGTTCAAGGCGGCCAACGACAATATGACCGCCAGCACGTTCGATAACTATTCAACGCATAAGATTCAAGTGTTCTATATGGAACGCGGCGCCGGTGCTTCCAATCTGCGCATTAAGTTCAATATGCCATCTGTCCCGAAAGGCAAGCTGAGCATTTCCAAACAGGTGGAAGGTGACGCGGATACGAATGCCACCTATCCAATGAAGCTCTTTGTTGACGGCAAGGTACAGGCAAATGCAGCCTATACTTTGAACGGTGACAGCACCCCATATAAAACGGATGAAAACGGAGTCTTTCAGTTGAAGACCCGCCAGACGGCTGTGTTTGACGGCATTGATGACAGTGCGAAGTATTATGTACAGGAACTGAACAGCGCCGATTACGCTGTTACTTTCAATGGTGCTAAGGCGGTGCTCCAAAAAGACAACACGACCGCACAAAGCGGTGATTATACGTTCGATTCCGATGGTTCCTTCGTGGCTGTTACCAACAAGGTGAAGACATCCGGGTTCATGCTGCATAAAGTGAGCAAGGACAGCAAGACTTCTCTGTCAGGTGCACAGTTTACGCTGTATAAAAACGATAAAGCAGACGGAACCGGCAGCTGGAGAGCTTATCTGGGCGCCGACAAGACCGGCGTCTATACCGTAGATGGGAGCGGGCAGGTGAACATTACAAACCTGCCCAGCGGGGCATACAAACTGATAGAAACCAAGGCGCCAGCTGGCTACAGTGCATTGGGCGAACCCGTTACTTTCAAGGTAGATGCCCGGACGGGAAGCATTACACCGGTGAACAGCTGGCCCACAGATGTTTCCTTTGAGAATAGCACCATGACTGTAAAAGATGAAAAAGGGTATGTCCTGCCGGAGGCAGGCGGAGCTGGCACAGGAAAATTCTTCGGAGGCGGTCTATTGCTGATGGGTGCGGCCCTGTGCACATGGTACCTCAAAAAACAGTACGCAAAAGGAAGCTGCCGATAAAATCAGATTCCCAGTGCTGTTTTTCATAAAGCAAACACATTTAAACAAAAATCAGTTTTAGGAAAGGTGAAGAATAATTTATGAAGAAAATGCTAAAACGTATGGCAGCAATTGCTGCTGCAGCTGTCATGACCGCCGCTGTTGCTGTTCCAGCATGGGCAGCAGACGGTTATACCATTACCATTCAGAACGAGACCGCTAACCATACCTATGAAGCCTATCAGGTATTCAAGGGCGACCTGAGTGAAAGCACATTGTCTAATGTACAGTGGGGCGATGGTGTCAAGGGTGCTGACCTGCTGGCAGCTTTGAAAGCAGACGATGCTACGAAAGCAAGCTTTGCCAGTGTAACAGATGCCGCCGGTGCCGCAAAGATACTGGACGGCAAAGATAACGATGCCGATTTGGTTAAGGCTTTCGCACAGGATGTCAACAAGAACCTTTCCACAGTTGCAGGTACCAGTACGTACAATACGACAGCAAAAAATTACACCATTTCCGGCCTTGCCGCAGGCTATTATCTGGTAAAAGATAAAAACGGTACACAGAGCGGTAACGATGACTACACCCGTGTGATGCTGGAAGTTGTAAATAATGTTCAGGTAAACCCGAAGAACAGCAAAGATGTTCCTACTGTTGACAAAAAAATCGTTGAAAACGGAGAAGACAAAGCAGCAAACGACTACAACGTCGGCGATACTGTTTCCTTTAAGCTGACCGGCACGCTGCCGAGCAACTATGCTGACTACAAAACTTATCAGTATAAGTTCAACGATACACTTTCCGATGGCTTGACTTATGACGCAGATTCCGTTAAAGTTACTGTAGGGGATACAGATGTTACCACATCCTTTACAACAACAGCTGATGAACAGAAGCTGACGGTTGCTTGTGCAGACCTGAAGAAGGTTACTGGTGTAGATAAAGACAGCCAAATTGTTGTTACATACACCGCGAAACTGAACAATAAGGCTGTGCTGGGCACCGCTGTCGGCAACAAGAATGAAGTTACTGTGACCTACTCCAACAACCCGAACAATGATGGTTCCGGCGACACGGGCACAACTCCGCCGAAAGATGTTACAGTTTACACCTATGAGCTGAAAGTTACCAAGGTTGACGGTGCTGACAATAAGACACCTCTGGCAGGCGCAGGCTTTAAGCTGTACAAAAATGTTGCTGACGGCGACAAGACCGTTGCCAACTATGCTGTTATCACAGACGGTAAAGTATCCGGCTGGACAACGGACATTTCCAAAGCAACAGAACTGGATACTACAGCAGACGGCGTTATTGCATTCACAGGTCTGGACACCGGTGACTATTTCCTAAAAGAAACGAAGACACCGGCTGGCTACAACACAACCGCTGATGTGGCTGTAAAAATTGGCACAACTGAACAGAACATGGTCGCAACAACTGGTATTGAATCTATGAATGTTGCCAACAACAAGGGCACTGTCCTGCCTGCTACCGGCGGTATGGGCACACGCATCTTCACAATCGTTGGTATCTGCCTGATGGCTGGCGCCGCCGTTCTGCTTATCACAAAACGCAGAATGAACAGCGAAACAAAATAATTTTGTTACCCTTCGTTTCATATCTCAATGAATTCCAATAGATAACTGGTTCCCAGCGTGCAGCTAGCCCGGCACACTGGGAACAGGGAGAGGCCTATGAAGAAACCAGCCAGAAAGAATAGAACTAGTATTCTTTTGATCGTTGTTTTTCTTGTAGGTCTCTCCGTGTTATTATACCCCTCAATCAGTAACTACTGGAACCAGTTTCATGCGTCCCATGCCATTTCCAAGTACGAACAGACCGTGTCCCATCTGGATGAAAACAGAAAAAAGCAAATGTTGACAGTGGCTCGCCGGTACAACGACTTACTGCGCGGCGGCGAAGACCAGCACCACATGACCGCCGCCCAGCAAAAGGAGTATAATAGCTTGCTGAATGCGGATGGAACCGGCGTTATGGGGTATGTAGACATACCGAAAATCCATGTCTCCCTGCCCGTGTACCACGGCACCAGCGACGCGGTTCTTGCCGCTGGTGCCGGCCACCTGCAAGGCTCCTCGCTGCCGGTGGGCGGTACCGGCACCCACGCAGTCATTACCGGACATCGGGGTCTGCCCTCCGCCAAACTGTTCACGGATCTTGACAAAATGCAGGCCGGTGATACCTTTTCCCTAACTGTGCTGGGCGAAACACTTTACTATAAAGTGGACCAAATTAAAATCGTCCTTCCCAGTGAGGTGGGCAGCCTGACCATTGACCCAAAAAAAGATTATGTTACACTGATTACCTGTACGCCTTACGGCATTAACACGCACCGCCTGCTGGTACGCGGCGTGCGTACAAATGGCCCCAATACCGTCAATGCGGCGGCGGACGCTGTGCAGATAGACCCCATGCTGGTTGCGCCGGTTGTTGCGGCGCCAATTCTTCTGGTCCTGCTGATTATGCTGCTGACTTCTACCGCAAGAAAACGCAGGGATAAGGGGACACCGAATTTTGGAAAGGATGAGAGCAAAAAATGAGAAAGAAACTCCGTTTCAGCGGATTTCTGGCAGTAGTACTGATGCTGCTGCTGTGTGTGATGCCGTTTAATTCCATGCATGCTGCGGACGTGATAGAACCAACGAAGAAGGGTTCCATTTCGCTGCAGTTTCAGGGCGGTGGTGCGGCACTTTCCGGTGTTCCTGTAAATATTTACCGTGTCGCATCCGTTTCCCAGGACGTCCACTTCACCATGACAGGCATGTTCCAGGATTACCCGGTTGTACTGGAAAACCTTTCAGATGATGAACTGACAACCGCAGCGTCGACCCTGAGAGATTACACAATCGCCGATAAAATCAAGGTGGACACATCCCTCAGCTCTGACGAAAGCGGGAACGTAAAGTTCCGGAACTTGGCTACCGGTATGTATCTGGTCATTCCCAACAGTGTAAAGATAAGCGGGACCGAAGACGAAGCATATACGTTTGCCCCGCTTCTCATTTCTGTGCCGGAATCCCTTGACAGTTCATGGAATTACGACATCGTTTCTATGCCAAAAGCGGAACGGAAGTTCATTACTAGTGATTCTTCCGCCAGCAGTGACGATACCCAAACAACCGGAAAAGTTATGAAACAGTGGGCGGACACCGGCCATTTGGACCAGCGCCCGCAGGAAATAACCGTTGAGATACTCAAAAACGGCGAAGCATTTACTACACAGAAGCTGTCTTCCAACAACAACTGGATGTTTACATGGCAGATAGATAACACAAAAGATACCTGGCAGGTCGTGGAAAGAAATGTACCGAGCAGATACACGGTACAGGTCAACAGTGACCAAACAAGCCACTCTTTTGTCGTGACGAATACCTATTCCGGCAAGGTACCAGGCAGAGGTCCCGGCGGTCCAACAGGCGCCACAACTCCCGTTAATGTGTCAAAATCGCAGGGCTCCCTGCCGCAGACCGGACAGCTTTGGTGGCCGGTTCCGCTTATGGCAGCTACCGGTATGGTATTGGTTGCGGTTGGCTGGTCCGTAAAAGCAAGGAACAGAAAAAAATCATGAAAACGAAGAAAACGAAATCTAAAGCAGGCAGCATTTTTATAGTGACGGGCATAGCGCTTATTTTGGCCGCGCTGGCGCTGGTGGTATTTAACCGCTGGGATGACTGGAACGCCGGGAAAATAGCGAGTGAAACGCTGAAACCCCTGCAGCAGCAGATCTCCACTTCTGTCGGTGGCGGCACAGCTTCCCCCAGTGAGATGCCTATGACCGAAGTGAATGGAAGGTCATACATTGGCATTGTCAGCATTCCCACACTGGGGCTGACGCTGCCGGTGCAGAATGAGTGGAATTACCCGAACCTGCGGAAAGCGCCCTGCCGATATCAGGGCAGTGTTTACACACATTCGCTGATTATCGCGGGGCACAATTACCAGGGCCATTTTGGCAGGCTCAATACGCTGAATGTGGGTGACGCTGTACAGTTTACCGACGTACGCGGCAATACATTTGATTATCAGGTTTCTTCTATGGAAACCATTGATAAATATGATGTCAGTCGCATGAAATCCGGCAAATGGGATTTGACACTGTTCACCTGCACCATTGGCGGAAAAAAACGTGTGACTGTCCGCTGTACACAGATGACCACAGCGGCTTCCGCACAGACATAAAACTAAACTCCAGGCCTCCGCCGCAGTGCACGGCGGGGACCTTTTTGTATTTTAGGCAGAAAAAAGCACCCAATTGGGTGCTTTTGCTGTATGAGAAGATTTACTTTAAATGTTTTTCAATGTGGAAACGCGGGCGGGCTTTTACTTCGGCGTACAGTTTGCCCACATAGGTGCCCACCACACCCAGACAGATAAGCTGCACGCCTCCCAGAAGCCACAGGGAACAGAGTGCAGCGGTTTGTCCGGCCAGCAGGCTGCCGGCAAAGTGAGAGATAAGCGCGTACAACAGCCCGACCACAGCCACCAGCGTTACGCCGATACCGATGTTGGTAATGATTTTCAGCGGCTTAATGCTGAAAGAGGTGATACCGTCTATGGCGAAGTTCAGCATCTTTTTCAGCGGATACTTGCTTTCTCCGGCAAAGCGCTCGTGACGGTTATAATAGACAAAGTCGCTGCGGTAGCCAATCAGCGGTACAAGGCCGCGCAGAAATAGGTTCACTTCTTTATATTCGCTGAGCGCCTCCAGCGCACGGCGGCTCATCAGGCGGTAGTCCGCGTGATTGTACACAATGTCCACACCCATGCGGCTTAAAAATCGGTAAAAAGCCTCGGCACTGGTACGTTTAAACCAAGTGTCAGTATCGCGCTTGTTGCGTACGCCGTATACTACGTCACAGCCCTCCTCAAACTTTTGCACAAACTGGGGCAGGACGCTGACATCGTCCTGCAGGTCAGCATCCAGACTAATGGCACAATCTGCTTCGTCTTTGGCAGTCATTAAACCAGCCAAAAGGGCGTTTTGGTGGCCGCGGTTGTGGGCAAGTTTCAGGCCGGTTACAAGCGGATTCTGTTGGTGGAACTGCTCAATGAGCTGCCATGTGTGGTCCTTGCTGCCATCGTCGACAAAAAGCATTCGGCTGCTGACATCCACAAGGCCTGCATCTATCATTTTGTGCAGCTGCAGGTTCAGTTCCTTTATGGTTTCGGGCAGGACTTTTTCTTCATTGTAACATGGTATCACTAAGTATACAGTAGACATATTCTTCCTCTTTTTACTATTTATCGGAATTCTCTGCTTTCCTATTTTAGCATTTTGGTATCTGCTTTACAAGATAAGGAATCAACCTACACCGTATATGAAAGAAAAGCGAACACTGTGTGAAAACGCCGCATGGAACGGTAGTGTTCCACCCATGTGTGATATAATGAAAGCCGCCGAAGCCAGGGCAGCATAGGCGGGCAACTGGGTGTCCGAGGGAAAGGATATGCCATGAAAAAACGCGAACTCAAAACCAAACATTTACAGGTAACGCCTATGACGGATGAGGAACTGCAAGAAGAAGCTGCCGGTCAGACGGAGGAACGTTTGAAACAGCTTTATACTGAAATAGGCAGCAGCTGCCGTGCCCGCCCGGAACAGCGCCTGTGGTATACGGTGTGGCGCATTACCCTGCGGGAAAGCGGGGAGCAGGCGGGTACCGTTGGTTTTTTAGGCGCACCGCAAAATAGTGCCGTGGAACTGCGCTGCAGGATAAACAGTGACTTTCGTGGCCAGGGTTATGCGGAAGAGGCCATACGTGCCGCCGCGGATTGGGCTTTTTCTCAACCGGATATGTATTTTGTTACAGCGTCCATAGAAAAGGACAATGCAGCTGCAGCGGCGGCGCTGGAAACCGTGGGCTTTGCCCGCTCCGGTCAAAAAAAGGATATGCTTTACTATGAGCTGGAGAAACCCCGTACCTGTTGGGGCAGTATTTGTTTTCTGTTCGGGTTGGCCATTGGTTATGCCTGTGGAATGAGTTCCACTGATATGTGCATCGGCATGGTGCTGGGCATGGTAATTGGAATGCCGTTTGACCGGCAGGACCGGGAAAAGCGGAAGACCCTGCGGGAGGCACGCATGGGGCACACAGGACTGCGCCAATAAACCAATAAATAAGAATTTTAAGATGCCGCAGGGTTCCACTGCGGCATCTTTCTTGAACAATCATACAAGAACATAAAACGTTTCATTCCGGTACTAGCTTTACGTCAATGGAGGCGTTGCTGGTCACAGCGGACAGACTGCACGCTTGGCCGGGGAAGGACCAGTCTGCGGGCAGACTGCTGCGGCCGTTGCTGGTGTGGCTGTGAATGGTGTAGTCCCGCGGGTCACCATGCAATGTGGCATGAATGGGGGCATTGCAGGTCTTTAGCTCGACGTTGTTAGAGGACAACTGTTCGGCGCGAACAGGGCTGTTGCTGGTGTGCAGGGACAGGCGTGTTGGAAAGCGGCAGTCCTCAGCCTGTAGACGGCCATTGCTGGTTTTGGCGGTGCAGCTTTCACCACTGCAGTTCAGAAGAAGCAGACGGCTGTTGCTGGTTCTGGCCTGCAAGGTGCGGCACACGGTACTGGTGATGAAAATGCAGGCATTGCTGGTTATAAAGCTGCCGGTGCCAATGCTGTGCAGGCTGTCGACGGTGATTTTGGCGTTGCAGGTCTGTATGGACAGACTGCCGCTAAAGTTGACAGGGACCTCCAGTATAAGGCTGCGTGCCCCGTGGAACAAATCGCGCCAGAAGAAGGGCTGCATAGTGATGGTGTGGCAGAAGGAAAATGTGCTGTTTTCCTCGGTAACGGCCACATGGTCATTTCCCAGTGGGGAAAACAGTACCTGTACGGTTTCAATCTGTGCATTTTCACGCACTTCTATCCGCAGGTTTTGGGCTGTAAGAATAATCGCGCCGACCGGTTCTTTGGAGGCGTAAATATGCTGACCATCGGAAGAGGCTGGCTTCCGCGGTGCAGTGCGTCCGTATTCGGCGCAAATGCTGGCGGCAATCTCTTTTGGCGAGCCGAAATCCTGAATGACGGATTCTTCCGATTTTCCGTTCTCTATGCCGTCGCAGATGAGCTCTCCGTAATACTCCAGTACGCGGCGGCGTTCCTCTTGACTTAGGTTTGTGAGACCGAGGGCAAGTTCTTTCAGAAAAGTTTCTTTAGTCATGGTTGGCTCCCTCCACAAAGGCATAAATTTGTTTCATTTCGTCGGCTTCATCCAGAAAGGCCTGTACCCGGTCAAGGCCGGGCTGCTCAATTTGGTAATACTTGCGAGTGCGGCCGTTATAAGCTTTCCGATAGGTGGAAACACAGCCGTTCGATTCCAGCCGGCGAAGAATGGGGTACAGGGTGGACTCGGAAATTTGAATACAGGCTGACACATCACTGACAATACGGTAACCGTAGGACGGCCCGCGTTTCAGCACCGCCAGTACACAGACGTCCAGCACACCTTTTTTTCTTTGTATGTCCATGGTACACTTCCTCTCTATAAAAAATATGGGCATATACTATGCATTGCATACTGTACGATACATAGTATATACAAAAAATGCGTGCTGTCAAGTCCTTGTGCGGATTTTTCTGCGGGAAAGGGCCATCTTATGGTAAAATAACAAAATGAATATAAAGTGAAAGCAGAAAGTCGGAAAGGGGGTGCGTAACAAAAACCTACAGAGGGATTTTGGACAAGCCGTGAGAGCGGGATGTGCCCTGCTGCTTTTTTGGATGATAGCACCGACTGCACAGAGGACATCGAAAACTGTGTATTATACTATACGGAAGGGTCAAAGGCCACAGGTATGCTGTTTCAGCATATTTGTGGTCTTTGTTGTTTGTAATAAAAAACAGTTTGTCTATTCCCCGGAGGATAACAAGAAGAGACGTCAAAATATACAAACAAAAAGGTAAACATCAGTGCTATACAGCAAGAGAGTGAATTATCAACACTTTTATGTCGCAAATTTAACCGACAACACATAAAATATAGACAGCCAAACAGGAGGCCCGTATAGGTTATATTTTTATAAACAGAGTTCTATAGCACATATACAGATTGGATTAGATTGCAACAACTTACACAAATATTTTCAATTTTATCAGAAAAATATGAATTATATTTCAAAAAATATTTGCAATATAGAAAAATGTATTGTATGATGTAAACGTAAATTAAAAAAGCACAAAATTTTTTGTAAAGGAAGCTGATAATATGAATGCAAAGAAATGGAAAAGACTCGTGGCAGTAGTGTTGTCAGCGGGCATTTTGTGCACTGTTACCTTGCCTACCTTCGCGGCAGATTCCATAAATGCCACAAAAGGAAATGCGACATCGTCCAGCTGCATAAAACTTCCGCAGGGTTTTACCACAGATACATGGAAGGAACTGCAGCTGATAAACCGCGTCCGCCACAATGAAGGCCAAGAAGACCCCTTGTCTGCTTACACCAAGCTGAACGCAGCGGCCCAAACCCGTGCACAGGAATCCGATACTCAGTTCTCCCACGTACGTCCAAACGGCACCTCCTGCTTCACTATTTTTAAACAGTATGGTATTTCCGCGTACAGCGTGGGCGAAAACCTTGCACAGCGCTTTACAGATGCCGGCTCAGTTGTGCAGGCATGGATGGAAAGTACCGGTCACCGCGCCAATATCCTGAATGCCAACTATGCATTTATCGGTATGGGCGAATACACAAAGAATTCCGTTACTTCTTGGTCACAGCTATTCACAACCGCCAGCTCCCGCCCAACAGGGCTGTCGGTTGAGAATCCACCCAAAGAAATTTTGGCCGGCCGCCGCCTGTTTGACATTGGAACTGTCCTGCGTTTGCAGTATGGCAGCACCACAACTTATCTGCCGCTGGATGACTGTATGTGCAGTGGACTGAACACCAGACGCACCGGTACCCAAAACATCACAGTCAATGTGCGCGGTGTCACAACTACTTTTTCTATCAATGTCATATCGCCAAACGGCATTTCCCTGACAGAGGATTCCGTTTACCTGCAGCCCGGTGCAACCACCACTCTGAAGGCAACGAAAAACAGCAATGGCTCCCAGGTAACCGAAGCGATTGCGTGGACTTCCAGCAACCCGAGCGCTGTCACTGTGGAAAACGGTGTTGTTCATTCCGTGGGCAATGGCAGTGCTGAAATCACTGCCAAGACAGCGACCGGTTCCGACACCTGTACAGTTTCTACCATCTCGGTTAAATCGGATACCACGATGGACTTTTCTATTCGGAAAAACAGTACATATACCTATCGCTTTGAGGTCATTGCCCCACGCGGTACACAGCCGAACATCACAACCGGAAACGGCAGTGTCCTCCGTACAGAAGGTTGCATGAAGCGTGTGGAAAACGGCCATGATGTGTATTACGTCAAAGTTCGCGCAATTGGTAAAGTCGGCGAAGAAACCGGCGTTTACACGACATTGCCTGGTCAGCAGGCTGTCCGTCACTGCAAGATTCGGATTGCGGCCTAATCTTTGTATATATGCTTTGGTATAGATGATAAGATGTTTGAATGTATCTCTCCATTATAGGGTCCCCTGAAAAAATCCGCTGTTTTCCAAAAGGCATACGGCAGATTTTTTGCTGCCTTGCAGCAGGGAAGGACCGTGGGGACCGCCGCTGCATAGAATAAGCGGGGGCTTTCCCCAGAAAGGAGTGCTTTTTAACATGGAAGAACCTTTAACTGGGCAAAAATGCGCGGTCCAGCCGCTGCCGCCTATTCCAAAGGACCCGGCACTGGCCATGGCATATATACCCGTACAAAAATTTGAGAACCTATATCAGCCGGAGGAGGGGTACCAGTCCGGTACTCTATTCCGGGATCTGAACAAACCCTTTATGGGGGGTGCCGCGAAATGACAGAACAGCAGCGCCTAATGCGCAGGATAGATGCCTGCCGGTTTGCCATGTGGGAACTGAAAATTTTTCTTGATACCCACCCCGACAACTGTGAGGCTGTGAAAAGTTTGCAGGAACGCCGGAAGATGGCTGCCGACCTGATAAAACAGTATGAGGATGCCTACGGGCCGCTGAACCAAAGCGACGCCACCGCCAGCCGCTGGGCGTGGGTGCAGGAGCCATGGCCGTGGGAGCTTACACAAAAAGAGGAGGCGGATAACTGATGTGGAACTATGAAAAACGGCTGCAGTATCCTATTCACATTAAAAATCCAGACCCGCGTATGGCGAAGATTGTGCTGGCACAATATGGTGGGCTATACATTAAAATGTGATAATCTAGAGCAAACAAAAATCAGGCGAAGTAAAATACCTCAACACTGCAGCTTATGCGGTCGAAAACAGCATGGTCGACAAACGACCGCATAAGCTTTGATTTTTCAGCCATCGGCACATCCGGCGATTGAATACGTGCCAGCTTGGATAGATTCTTTTTGCAGTATGCCTGCATATCTATTGCTGGAGTGGGACGTTTGAGCTCGCTTTCCAGCTTTGCAATTTGTTTGTTGATGCGCATTTTATTTTGCTTGTATTCATCCAGCGTATCCACTCCAGAGGCATAAGCATCCTTTACGCGGCCCAGCTTTTGCCGTTCACGGTTCAGCTGCTGCTGGAGAATAGAAATCGAGCTTTTGGTGCGTTCTGGGTGTGTGCGGTATATGAGAGATACGCTGCCGGAGGACAGGTCTTTTTGGATGACATAATACGTGATTGCCTCGATTTTGCTGAGGGAAATATAATGCGACTCTGTGCACTGACCGTGAGCAAAGGCACAGCACTGAAATCCTCCATGCGTAAAAGATAATGTAGAGCCGCAGTTGCTGCACTTCACAAGGCCCTGCAATGGGCTGTGCAGCGACGGGGTGATATGGTGTACATATTTGCCATGGAGCACCTTGTTTTCTGCAATTTTTTTCTGCGCAGCGTCCCACGTTTGTAAATCAATAATTGCCTCATGCCTGCCGTCAACAATTTTGACGGACGGGTCGTCGTAGTTCATGTTCGTTATGTGGTCAGGATTCCAGCGGATTTTTCCAATGTATACAGGATTACGCAAGATATAATCCACGGTGCGGTTTTCCCACAAGTTTCCGCGCCGAGTGCGGATGCCCATGGCATTGATTTTTATGGCGATTTTTTTAACAGGTACCCCCGCTGAAAAATCACTAAAAATCATCCGAACAAGCGGCGCGGTGTCCGGGTCTGGCACCAGTTGGCCGTCTTGCATCAGGTAGCCGATGGGCGCGATGGACACCGGGTGTCCAGTTTCAAACGCTTTGGTCATGCCGCATTTGACTTCCCCAGCCAAACGGACAGAATAGTAGCCGTCCATCCACTCAATGATGCGCTCAATCAGGTTGCCGAATTCGCCATCAGCAATCGGCTCCGAGATGCTGACAACCGAGATACCCTTTTCCCGTTTGAGCAGGGATTTATAGACGATACTCTCTTCTTGGTTGCGCGCAAACCGGCTGAACTTCCAGACCAATATAACATCAATATCACTTTCCGGGGAACGGGCCGTGGCAATCATTCGCTGAAACTCCGGCCGTCTTTCGGCTTTACGGCCGCTGATACCTTCTGCTTCGCGGAAAATATATTCTTCCGGCAAAATCATGTCATGTTCTTTTGCGTATTTTTGTATCAGCTCCAGCTGACTTTCGGGGCTGTACTCCAGCTGGTTGTCAGTGCTGACGCGGATATAGGCTGCTGCCGTCTGCATGGTATCACCTCTTTGCAATCATGAGTCGGCACCCCCCAGCGGCTCTAATATTTTTTGCATGGTCGTCAAAGTAGGCACGCTGGGGCCGTTTTCGATGCGTGCTGCATTCGATTGTTTAACACCTGCCAGTTCGGCAAGCTTTCCATTTGTCAATGATACGCTCCACAGCGGAAAGCGCTTCCGTTCTTTGATATTTATATGATACCAAATTATATTAAACCTCATATTGAATTGGATATTTAAAAATTCGGTACAAAAAATCCCGACCAGATAAGGCCGGGATCGAACATAAGCCAGTGCGGAAAACTGGAGCGAAACCATGAACGAAAAAACGCCTGCAAAAACTTATCATGGAAGCCATCGAAGAGATGGATGATGTGCCATTGCTGTTAGAATTGTACAGCGCCGTAAAAGAGCTTACAGGCAAATAGTTATTCGTCTTTTTTGTGTCCGAGACTTGTTAAAAGTCGCGGATTATTTTTTTGCTTTTTTCATCAAGTGATATATAGGAAATAATGAAATCTTTGATAAATGCTGGACAATGAAAACCCGCAGTCCGACAAGCAGCCCGCCTGACTCAGCGGGTACGGAAAGCGGCCAGACAGCATAGCATAAAAAGAGGTGATACGCATGGCACGCAAGGCAGAACGCTGGACGCTCCGCTCGTCCTTTATCGACAAAACGCACAACGGTCAGCCGCAGCTGATGACCGAACGGGTTGTGGAACTGACAAAGGACCCAAAAACAAAGCAATGGGTGGTGCATGAGATATCATGCCGGCAGGTGATGCCGGAGGCGGAGCAAAAGAAGGCCAAAGCGGCCATGATGCGGCGCGCGTCGGAGCAGATGTCGGATTACATATCCACAAATGACAGTGTAATTGCCCCGGGAACCTATAAGCTTACGGACCTACTATGAAATTTCCGCCGAGAGGTCTTTGCCTACGAAGCGGGACCGGAAGGAAACAAAGCTGCGGCGCCTGTTAAATACAAACTTCGGATCAGGTGATTTTCACCTAACGTTGACTTACCGAAAAGGGGATAGACCAGCGGCCGAAAAGGTGCCAGGCATCATGGAAAAGTTTTGGAGAGATTTTCGGGCTTGAATATCAGTTTTACAGTATGGTGAAGTTATCCACGGCAGAGCGGAGAAGCGGTGCAGAGTCTATTCCATAGAATGAAAACATTGCGGATACCATCCAACTACCGCGTATGGAATGATGAACACAACAATCCCTGTAGAGTAAGGTGCAATGTCATATTGCTGATAGTAGATTGCAACGCCGCAGCAGGTGAGATAATAGCTCTCTTTGTTGAAATTCTTTACAATCAGCTCCCGGTAATTTTCAAAATAAATACCGGGATTTTGTTGATATTGTTTATCAGCCTGCTTTATAATCTGCTCTGTCAGCAATGCACAATAATCCTGACCGGCTGGGAACAGGCAGGAAAGCGGAACGTTTTTTCCGTTAGAAAGGTTCCAAGTGTCGGATGACCGGACGGTGCTTCCATGAGCACCGCCGGTATACTCGTACTGCTCGCGGTATACGCTGAGATAGCAGTTCTGATTGTAAGTCGTTTCATATTTGAGAACTGCGTCATATGGGTGAAAAGGAAATCCCTGCTCCAATGTGTCCTTATAGTAAGCAATGGCCTGCTGGTACAGTTCACCGGATGCATGCTGATAAAATGTATTCACCTGCTTTTGAATTTGAGCATTGATGCTGACTTGCACAGGCTCATTGTTCTGTAAGTATATTTTCGGATAGGAAATGGTAAACGTAAGCATGGTTGTATTGTCATATGTAAGAGTACGATTTATTTTGCACGTTTTCATACATGCGCATGCGTTAAAAGAATTCATGAGTCATTCCTCCTGTTTTGGATTTTTATTATTTTATTCAATCAAAACGGAGATTAACACAAAGTGAGGGGAGCATAAATGATGGTTTTACCAATCAAAAAACAATTTAAGGGCTGAATTTCAAATGGCAGCACCAGAGAATCAGAAGAAAATGAATGGGCTGTCCCGCTTTCGGACGCGAAACGGCAGAGTTTGAAAAGTACATATTGCCGAAATGGGGGAAATAAAAAACGGCTCCGTCCCAAAAGGGACGGAGCTAGATGTAGGCGATGTTACTTATTTACAACCGTTGCAGCAACCGCAGTTGCTCATCATCTGCTGGAGCAGCTGGAGCAATTCCTGACATGTCATAGCAGAAGCCTCCTTTTCAAGTTTGCTATTTCCTTTCGGAATACGTCTATCATATCAGAATTTATACAAGGCTACAATCATATATTTTTGGCAAACTTGTTAATGAAATAAATGGATAATACTTCGGCATTGTTTGGTTTGCACAAAGATACGAATGAAGGCGCAGCGCGTGAGCAGGCTGCACCGCCCAACGTGGGGTACGGCAGTCCAACAGGACGTGCCCACTGGTTCGTGACCGGAATATCTCTCCAAAGGCAGACAGTCTTGAAAGGCTGTCTTTTCGTATCCCTTCAATGAAACACTTTCTTGAAACGCCTTTCATATATATAATAGTATACCAGAATATGAAGGGAGCAAAAAAGTATGAATAATAGGTGTCCACGTCAGGGCAACTGTAATCGTATGCTCTTACAAGATTATGGACCGGAGCCGTTTGTAGTTGACATTGAAGCAATGACAAGGAGAAATAATAATTATCGTACGGCATTATGGACAGGGGACTATCTGCAGATGACTTTAATGAGCATCAGGGTGGGTGAAGATATAGGTCTGGAAATACATCCCGATACAGACCAGTTCCTTAGGATTGAGCAAGGCCGGGGAATTGTAAAGATGGGAAGCAAAAAGGATAATTTAACCTTCCAAAAACAGGTATGCCCTGGATATGTGATATTGGTACCAGCAAAAACATGGCACAATGTAATAAATACCGGAGATGTCCCACTGAAAATGTATACGATTTATGCACCTCCTCATCATCCGTGGGGCACGGTTCAAAAAACAAAAGCTGACGCACAGGAAGCAGAATAATTAGGCAACGTATCGCTTCGGCGGTACGCTGTTTTTATACCCCAAAACTGAAACATACTGCGGCAAGCACAATGTACCTGCAACCATGGGGTGCGGCGCACGGCTGACCGTCAGTATTGATGTCTTCTGCCACTCCCGCAAGCGGCGGCACTTAAGAAGATGTATCAGGGAATTACAAGTAGATTAAAATGAACAGTACTATATTATCGCAATTTAAAGTATGGTGGACCTCACGGCGAACTTGGCGCGTCTTTAAGGTATATTTCGCAGCGTTATGTCATGCCGTATCCGGAACTGAAAGCAATCCTTACGGATGTCGGAACTGAGGAGCTGGCGCACTTGGAAATGGTTAGCACCATTGTGTATCAGCTGACACGGAACCTGACGCCGGAACAGATTAAAGAGGGCGGCTTTCAGGACTATTTCATCAACCATACGACCGGAATTTTTCCGGCAGACGCAAACGGTATGCCGTTCAGTGCCATGACCATAGACGTTGCCGGCGACCCCATCACGGACCTGCACGAGGACCTTGCCGCTGAGCAGAAGGCACGCACAACTTATGACAACATCCTGCGCTTTGCGGAGGACCCCGACGTGCGTGACCCCATTAAATTCCTGCGTCAGCGCGAAGTGGTGCATTATCAGCGTTTCGGCGAGGCGCTGCGCATCATTACGGACCACTTGGACAGTAAAAACTTTTACGCCCTTAACCCGGCTTTCGATAATACAAAAAAGAAATAAAGAAATGCAAGAATAGGGCGCACCGTGCCAAGCGGCGCGCCGCTTTTTTATGCAGGCGGCAAAGAATATGGTATAATGACAAAGAGCGCGAAAACGACTGCGCCCGTTTCGGACTTTAGTGCGGCAAGGAGCAATGGAATGTTATTATCTGCTGAACATATTTCAAAAAACTATGGAACCAAACAACTGCTGCAGGACGCCTCCTGCTATTTGAATGAGAAAGATAAAATTGGCATTATCGGAATTAACGGCACAGGGAAAAGCACCCTGCTGAAGATTTTGGCGGGCACGGAAACACCGGATTCCGGTATCGTCACGGTACAGCGCGGTGCCTGTATTTCTTTCCTGCCTCAGAATCCGGAAATGGATGACAGCCGGACTGTGCTGCAGCAGGCCATGGCACAGGTGTCACCATCATTTCCGGAAGTAAACGAATACGAAGTGAAGGCCATTTTAACGAAACTTGGCATGAATGACTGCTCCACGAAAATCGGCACGCTTTCCGGCGGACAGAAAAAGCGTGTGGCGCTGGCGGCCACGCTGAGCTGCCCAGCGGATATCTTGATTCTGGACGAACCGACCAACCATTTGGACAGCGAAATGGTTATGTGGCTGGAGGACCGGCTGGCCCGTTTTACCGGCGGGCTGATTATGGTCACGCATGACCGCTATTTTTTGGAGCGTGTGGTCAACCATATCACCGAACTTTCCCATGGCAAACTTTATACCTATGAAGCAAATTACTCCAAATACCTGCAGATGCGGATGGAACGGCAGGACATGGAGCAGGCCGGCGAGCGAAAGCGGCAGGCATTTCTGCGGCGGGAATATCAGTGGATTATGCGCGGTGCCCGTGCCAGGGGAACTAAAAGCCGCGGCCGAATAGAGAAATACAATGCTGTGAGGGAGCAGGCAGCACCGGTTACAGACGGGCAGGTACAGATGGTCACCATGTCCAGCCGGCTGGGCAAAAAGCTCATTGAACTTTCCGACGTGTCCAAGTCGTTTGATGGAAGCTGCGTGGTCAGCCATTTTTCATACAATGTCAAACGCAGTGACCGCATCGGCATTGTCGGCCGGAACGGCGCGGGAAAATCCACACTGATGAACCTCATTGCGGGCAGGCTGCAGCCGGATACGGGCAAAGTAGACATCGGTTCTACCGTGAAGATTGGCTACTTCACGCAGGAGGGCAAGGAAATGGACAGCAGTCAGCTGGTTTACGACTATATCAGTGAGATTGCCGGTGAAGTGAAAACCGCCGAGGGCACGTTTTCGGCCGCACAGATGCTGGAACGCTTCCTATTTACATCTGACCTGCAGTATACGCCAATCGGCAGGCTGAGCGGCGGGGAACGCCGCCGGCTGTACCTGCTGGGCATTTTGGTTTCCGCACCAAACATTTTACTTCTGGATGAACCGACCAATGACCTTGATATTGCAACACTGACCATTCTGGAAAATTACCTCACTTCTTTTGCCGGTGCGGTCATTGCCGTATCCCATGACCGGTATTTTTTGGACAAGGTTGCGGGCAGCATTTTTGAGGTCGCGGACGGCGGTGACATTACCTGTTACAACGGTAGCTTTTCGGACTATCTGGAAAAGCGTCCCGCACCGCCGACGGAGAAAAAGGAGCATCAGCCTGCCGGGAAGCCAAAGCCGCGCGCCGCGGACAAACCGCAGCAGCTGAAAATGTCCTTTAGTGAACAGCACGAACTAAAAACGATAGATGATGAGGTTGCCGCACTGGAAGGCAAGGTTCATGCCAAAGAAAAGGAAGTGGAGACTGCCGCCAGCGACTACACGCGGCTGGTGCCGCTTACACAGGAATTAGAGGACCTGAAACAGCAGCTGGACGAAAAAAATGACCGCTGGCTATACCTCAACGACCTTGCGGAACGTATCGGTGCGCAGAACACTGAAAAATAAGTATTTTTCGTTTTTTTACCGTTGTCCTGTTTCTGCATTTTTCGGCATACGATGATTCATGGAAAGAGAAATTTTGCTATATTTTGACGAAATGATTCAAAAAACTGCAAGAAAGCATTGACAAAGCACAAAAAAAGTTACTATAATCAGACAGTAGATGATGAAGCTCTTACCGGTTTCGTGTTTTACTGCCTTTTTGTTTTTTAGGGAATTCCCCGTTTCCGGAAGCCGCACGGGCTGCCGCAGAAAGCGGGTACAAATGAGTGTACAAGGGGGACTAAAGATGAAAAAGAGGATTTCAGGCAGCAGTACGCCTGCGTGGAAAAAACGTCTGTTTCGTGCAGCGGCTTTTTTGCTGGCGGCTGTTATGGCCGGCTCCATGGCGGGCTGCGGCAGCAGCGCAGGCAGCGCAGCGGCTTCCGCCGCCAGTACACGGTATCCGGGCACTTCCGCAGCCAATTCAGTGACGATTAATGTGCCTAACGAGCCGCCGGAACTGAACAGCATGCTGACAACCGACCAAGTTTCCGGCGATGTACTGCGTTTAACCGTATCCGGCCTGACAAAGCAGGACGCAAACGATACACCTCAGCCGGACATTGCCAAAAGCTGGGATATCAGCGCCGACAAAAAGACCTATACTTTCCACCTGCGCAAAGACGCGAAGTGGTCCAACGGCGAACCTGTGAAGGCAAAAGATTTCGTCTTTTCATGGTTAACGGCTATGACGGCTTCTACCGGTGCCCAATATGCCTATATTTTGACGGACAACATTGCTGGTGGGCAGGAATATTACGATAAAAAAATCACTGCAGATAAGGTCGGTGTGAAGGCACTGGACGACTATACGCTGAAAGTAGAGTTTAAAAACCCAATTCCTTACGCGCTGAGCCTTACCTCTTTCTTTGCCTACCTGCCCATTAACGAAAAGGGATATAAGCAGATTACCGGCGGCAATGCGGACAAGTATGGCAAAAGCCCCCAGACGCTGTTGACGAACGGTCCCTACAAAATGACAGAGTGGACACATGACGACCATGTGACACTGGTGAAAAACAACGATTACTGGGACGCTGCCAAAACGACCATTCCCAATGTAAAACTGACCATGCTGAAAGATGAGAACGCCATGATGAACGCCTTTAAGGCGGGCAGCGTGGATGAAGTAACTGTTAACGGCGACCAGATGGCCGCAATGAAGGCAGAGGGCGAGCCGGTCCACACCTACTCGGACGGCGGTACCGTTTATCTGGAGTACAATGTCAAGCGTACCAAGCTTGGTTTGAACAATGCTAAAATTCGCAAGGCCCTCGGCATGGCACTGGATACCGCCAAAATGTGCACCAATGTGCTGAAGGATGGTTCCACAGCGGCTACCGGCGTGGTGCCTACCGCCATTGCCGGTGCAAACGGCAGCTACGACAAAGCCCGCGGCACAGTCATAGCCGGCTATGACAAGGCAAAGGCCAAAGCACTGTTTGAGGATGGCCTGAAAGAAACCGGCCTTTCCAAGAACGACCTGAAGATTTCACTTGTTTCCAGTGATGACAGTAAAACACAGAAAATAACAGCTTACCTGCAGCAGCAGTGGAGCGACGCCCTCGGCATTACCGTTGAGCTGAAGCCTATGCCCTCTAAGTCCCGTTTCGCTGCCATGAGCGCCGGTGATTTCGACATGGTGCTGACCAACTGGTTCCCGGACTACAACGACCCCATGACCTATCTGGATACACTGGTGACCACAAACGGCAACAATAACGGCAAATACAGCAGTAAGCAGTATGATACCTTAATCCAGCAGGCTACTGCGGAGGCGGACGCCGCCAAACGGCAGAATATCCTCATTCAGGCCGAAAAGCTGATGATGGACGACTGCCCTATTTACCCGCTGTACTTTAAGGCACAGTGCTATGTTACATCTGGTAAGTTCACCGGCCTCACACGCACCGCATTCCAGGACATTGACCTATGTGACGGAGCAAAAGTCAGCTGAAGGCTATTCCAGTTTTACTTTATACAATAAGCGAAAGGACCTGCTGCCGCGCGCACCTGCACCGGCCGGCAGGCCCTTTTGCTGTGCTGCGGCAGTGGACAGAATGCGAAAAATGCGGTAAAACAGTAGGAGAAAAGCCCTGCCAACCGTGGGGCTGCACATAGGGAAGGAGCTCAATTTTTATGCAGCTGGAGACTTTACAGAAAAAAACCGCAGCACTCATAGAAGATGCGGCGGCAAATGTTTCGGTGCTGGTACAGGACATTGCCGGGCGCCAGCCACTGCTTGCTTTTGGGGAGCAGCGGCGGTTGGTTTCGGCCAGCACCATTAAAACACAGATTTTGCTGACGGTGCTGGACGAAGTGCGGCAGGGCAAACGGAACCTGCAGGACATGGTATCCATCGCGCCGGCAGACATTTTGCCGGACAGCACCGCTTTTGACCGTCCGGTTGCGGCGGCCTCTTTGGAAGAGCTTTTGTACTGGATGGTTTGTATCAGCGATAATACCGCAACGAATCTGATGATTCGGCTGGTCGGTATGGATGCCGTCAACCGCTACAGCAGCGAGGTGCTGCACCTGACAGATACCTCACTGCAGCGAAAAATGCTGGACCACAACGCCGTGCGGCAGGGCCGCAACAACTACACCAGCCCGCGCGATATGCTGTGTACCTATCGGGCACTGGCACAGAAGACCATTTTAACGCCGCAGCTGTGCAGCTATGCGCTTTCCCTGCTTTCCCGTCAGCAGGACAAAACAGTGGCGTTTCGGTATATTTGGGAGCCGCTGCAGGCTGCCCACAAAACCGGAGAACTGCGGGGCCTGGACCACGACACAGGCCTGCTGTTTCTGAACGGCCACACCTACTTTTTTGGCCTGTTTGCAACGGACGGTTCCTCTAATCGAGAAAATCAGCAGCTTTTGGGACGCTTGTTCCGTATGTTGGTGGATTATTTGAAAGGGGCGGCAGTATGAATGGTATAAATAGTATTTTCCTGCGCGGCGTGACCGACTTGTTTCGCAGTCCAGATGATATGGAGCGTGTGGACCAGGCGCTGTGTGGAACTGCCGCACGTGTGTTGGAACGGCGCGGAGAATGGTATCGGGTGGAAACTTCTTATGGCTACCGCGGATGGGCAGCAAAGGGAGATATGCGTGCGCTGAACAGTCGCAGTATTTGGGATGATGCCCCGAAACGTGTTGTCGTACAGGCCGCGGCAGATGTGCTGTCTCGGCCGCGGGTGCAGGGAATGTGCGTGCGCACGCTGGTACGCGGCTGTGTAGTAGGCCTGACCGATACAGATGAACGGGACGGCTGGCAGCAGGTCTGCCTGCCGGAAGGAATTACCGGATGGCTGCCCGCTTGCTTCCTTGCTGCGCTGCCGGAAACGGCCGGCGTACCGGAGGCAGACCTGCGTGCCTGCGTAACGGCATCGGCGCTTTCCTACCTTGGCACACAGTATCGGTGGGGCGGCAAAAGCCCGTTTGGCATTGACTGCTCCGGTCTTGTGCAGATGGCGTTCCAGCTGAACGGCATTACCATTTGGCGTGATGCGGAGATAAAGGAGGGCTTTCCGGTACACGAAATTCCCGAGGAGGAGATACGGCCGGCGGACTTGCTGTATTTTCCCGGCCATGTTGCCATGTATCTCGGCAGTGGGAAAATCGTCCATGCCACCGGCCACAAAGGGGACAGCTGCGTAACCGTGAACAGTTTGGACCCACGCAGCAGCCGCTGCCGTCAAGACCTTGCGGAGAGTATCACCGCCATTGGCAGCGCGTTTCCATACTAAAAATGTCCCTTACAGCACAGGAGCCCGCGGCGGTTCCTGCCTTGTAAGGGGCATCTTCTTCTATCTTACGGCGGCTGGAGAAAATAGACAAAAAAGCGGCGGGACATATTTGATGTCCTGCCGTTTTGGTACTACTATTATGTACGGTTTACAGACGACCGAAAGCATAGAAGTGCTGCCGCCAGTAAGAGGTATCAATACTGGAATACTGAACGGGGCTGCCAGCGTGAATCATCGTTCCGCTGCCGGTGTAAATACCCACATGGGTAATGGTCTCACCGCAGCTGTAGGTGCCGGTGAAGAACACAATGTCGCCCGACCGTGCTTCGGAAACGGAGATTTTCTGGCACTGGTCATAAATGCCCTGTGCCGTGGTGCGGGACAGATTGTAGCCGCAGTGGCTAAATACCCAGCAAACAAAGCCGCTGCAGTCAAAGCCGCTCGGACTGTAGCCGCCCATTACATAAGGCGTGCCGAGGTGCTTTTCCGCTTCGCCAATCAGGTTGGAAAAAGAAGACGAGGACGAAGAGGAGGAATGGCTGGCAGACGATGTACTGCTGGCAACAGAAGAGCGACCGCGGGAAGAATAATTGCTGGACTGGCGGCTGGCACTGCTGTGCGTGGCACTGCTGGCGGCGGGGCTTGTACTGTCTGCTGTAGAACTGCTGGCAGCAGAGGAGGAACTGGAAGCGGAGCCGCTGGACGGGCTGTCCGCACTCTTGCCGGCAGTGTTGTCGGTGGAGCTGGCTGCTGCCTGCTGTGTCTGCTGCCATGAAGCGATAGAGGCGGAAAGCTTGGCCGCCTTTACGTCCAGAGAAGCGTTTTGGTCCTGCAGGTCCACTTCCTGTTGACCGATGTCTTTCAGAAACTGGTTTGTTTCACTCAATGTACTGGAAAGCTGCTGCTGTTTGCCGCTATAGCTTTCCTTTACTTTGGCTGCCTGCTGGCGCTTGGTGGAAATGGTGTCCTTTGCCTGTTTGACCGCTTCCTTTTCGGATTTCAGCCGGTTAATGAGTGTGGTATCATGCTGTGTTACCACGGAAATAGCTTCGGCCTTGTCCGAAAGGTCAGAAGTGTCCGATGCGGAAAGCAGAATTTGCAGGTTGCCTGCACCGCCGGTCATGTACAGGGCACACAGGCGCTGCTTCAGTTTCCGAGTATCAGCGTCTATCTGCTTCTGTTTGGCGGAGATGGTGTCCTGCGCCTGCTGCATTTGCAGGTCGAGGTCAGTCATCTGGTTAGAGCAGCTGTTAATCTGCTCCTCAATGGTTTCCAGCTGGGACTGCAAAGCAGCACCGTAGGCTTCTTTTTGGCTTTTGTCACTGCGAAGGGAAGCAAGTTCACTGTCGTTTTTCTGCTGTTGGGCAGCATACTGCGCCTGTTCGCTTTTCATAGTGTCCACGTCGCCCACAGCGTAGGACGGCACGGGTGTGAAAGCGGTTACACAGGCGGCAGCCAGCGCAACTGCGAGAATACGGGTCCGAATACGAGCGTGTTTATCCATATATCATCCTTCTTTACTGATAGTATCATTCTATCTATTATAAGATTTACATAATCTTTCGTCAAGCCAAAAAGATGAAAAAGGACTGACTTGCAAAGAGGCGGACAGGCCGTTATAATAAAAGTACGGCAGAAGAAATCTGCCTGCAGGGGAGCTTGGACCGCCAGGCTGAGAGGAAGCGCTGCCGCTTCGACCCTAGAACCTGATGTGGACAATGCCAACGCAGGAAACGAGTCGGATTTTCTGGCGGAGGAGCCCATTTTGGGTTCCTCCGCTTTTTCTGTTCCTGCGGACATCTTATCAAAAACAGGAGGAATTCCGTATGTTTGGAGAAATGCTTGAGAACGTGCGTACCAAAGCACCGCTGGTACACAATATTACGAATTATGTTACCGTTAATGACTGTGCCAATACCGTGCTGGCCTGCGGTGGCTCGCCCATCATGTCCGATGATGCTTCAGAGGTGGAGGAAATCACTGCCATCTGCGGCGGGCTCAATATCAATATCGGCACCCTGAACGAGGACACCCGCCGGGCAATGTTCGCCGCCGGCAAAAAGTCAAATCAATGCGGTCATCCGGTTGTGCTGGACCCCGTTGCCGCCGGTGCGTCCCGCATTCGCACCGAAACGGCCCTGCGGCTTCTGCAGGAAGTGCGGTTTGCCATTATCCGCGGCAACGTTTCCGAAATTAAGACGCTGGCGCTGGGGCGCGGCACCACAAAGGGCGTGGACGCGGACATTGCCGATACGGTTACCGAGGAAAACTTGGACCATGCGGTGGCGTTTCTTAAAGCTTTCGCGGCAAAGGCAGGCTGTGTTGTGGCGGCGACCGGTGCCATAGACATTGCGGCGGATGCGGACCGGGCATATGTTATCCGCAACGGTCATCCAATGATGAGCCGCGTCACTGGCACCGGCTGTATGCTCAGCGCAATGACTGCCGCCTATGCTGCCGCCAATCCGGAAACGCCGCTGGAGGCTGCCGCCGCTGCCATTGCAGCTATGGGGCTGTGCGGCGAGCGGGCACGTAACCGGCTTTCCGCCCGTGACGGCAACGCGACTTACCGGAATTATATCATAGATGAAGTGTATAACCTGGACGGAAAAACACTGGAGGGCGGCGCCAAATATGAAGTGCGATAAAAAAACAATGCTTCTGTACGCGGTTACAGACCGTGCATGGGTGGGAAAAGAAACCCTGTATCAGCAGGTGGAGGACGCGCTGAAGGGCGGCATTACCTGCCTGCAGCTGCGGGAAAAGGAATTGCCAGCCGAGGCTTTTTATGAGGAAGCGGTACAAATTCAAAAGCTGTGCCATCAGTACGGTGTGCCGTTCCTGATAGATGACAATGTAGAAGTTGCCCTGCGCTGTGGCGCAGACGGTGTTCACGTTGGTCAACAGGACATGGCCGCACAGGAAGTCCGCCGTCGGGTGGGGGAACGTATGATTCTCGGTGTATCTGCCGGAACCGTTGAGGAGGCTGTATGCGCCGAGCAGGCGGGTGCTGATTATCTGGGCGTCGGCGCGGTGTTTTCCACCGCGACCAAAGAGGACGCCGCGCCGGTCAGCCGGCAGACGCTGATTGCCATCTGCCAAACGGTGCATATTCCGGTGGTGGCTATCGGCGGCATAAAGGAAAATAACCTCATGCAGCTTGCGGGCACCGGCGTGGACGGTGTGTCCATTGTGTCTGCTGTTTTTGGAAGCCCGGATATCACGGCGGCCTGCCGAAAGCTGAAGGCCCTTTCGGCGAAAATGGTCAGCGGCTAAAAAACAATCAAAAGCCGGACGTTCGGGCGGGAAAAATTCCGCGGAACGTCCGGCTTCTTTATTCTATAAGAAGTATTCTGTCAGGTTAACTTCATGTCGCCGTCCTTCACCCAGCCAGCTTTGCGGCAGAAGTAATTGATAAGCGGGCACAACACAGCGGGCAGGATAAAGCTGATGAGGAACAGGCCAGCCCAGTCCATGTCGGTAATGGCGGCTTTGGTGCCTGCGGCGATATCCTTTACCCAGCCGGTGTAAACACCAATCTGTCCGACAAAGCCACAGGTTCCCATGCCGGAAGAAACCGGCGTGCCGTTCATCTGCAAATGGAACAAACAGGTTGCAATCGGTCCGGTAATGGCCGAAGTGACAATGGGCGCAATCCAAATACGCGGGTTCCGTACAATGTTGCCCATCTGCAGCATAGAGGTGCCGATTCCCTGCGAAACCAGCCCGCCCCAGCGGTTTTCACGGAAGGACATCACGGCAAAACCGACCATTTGGGCACAGCAGCCTGCTACAGCAGCACCGCCAGCCAGTCCGGTGAGGGACAGCGCCGCGCAAATGGCCGCCGAAGAAATGGGCAGCGTCAGCGCAATGCCCACCAGTACAGATACGACAATCCCCATCAGGAACGGCTGCAGGTTGGTGGCCCACATAATGAGCGTGCCCATCTTCATGGCCAGCGCGCCCAGTGCGGGTGCCCACCACCACGACAGCACCACGCCCACGCCGATTGTCACCAGCGGCGTGACAAGAATGTCCACTTTCGTTTCATGCGAAATTGCCTTGCCGACTTCCGAAGCGATAATAGCAACGAACAGCACCGCCAGCGGTCCGCCGGCTCCACCCAGTGCGTTGGAAGCAAAGCCTACTGCGATGAGGGAGAACAGAACCAGCGGCGGACAATGCAGAGCATAACCGATTGCAACGGCCATAGCCGGTCCACTCATGGCGGAGGCAAGGCCGCCCACCGTGTAGGATGTGCCGGCGACCGTTGCTACCGGTGCAGTGAGAAAGCCGATGTGGAACTGTGTGCCTAGTGTGCTAATAATGGTGCCAATCAGCAGGGAGCAGAACAGCCCCTGCGCCATGGCCCCCAGCGCGTCTACGCCGTAGCGCTGAGCGGAGATGACAATATCTTTTCGTTTGAGGAACGCTTTTACTTTTTCCAAGAAAACACCTGCTTTAAAAATATATATTTATGCGTTTACATGGATTTACATGTGTCTTGATACCAATAAATACAATCATACACAACCAGGCGTACCTTGTCAACCATTTTTGTTGGGATTTATTCGTCCAGTAAAATATGCAGGCGGTGCAGTGCGGTCTGCACCCGCTCAAACGCGGCTTCATCCGGACAGGCAAGCGTGTGCAGGTGAATGCCGTCCGTCAGGTTGGAAAGCAGCTGTGCATCTGACTGCGCACAGCGCTGCATAAACTGCTGTACCTCATACCGGCAGGAAATCTGCAGCGGGCCGGTCAGCTGTCCGTAAATGGGATGTTCCACAATGACGTCCAGCACAGTGCAGCCTTGGTCCACAATGGCTAGCAGTTCCGCCTGTGTTTGGACTGTATCGTGGCGGCAGGCAATCTGCCGTACCAGTCCTTCCGCCGGACGGCGTGTGGTATAGCCGCGGGGTGTGGCGGAAATATCCGCACCGCCGGCCCGCAGCAGGGCGATATCCCCCACAATGACCTGTCGGCTGACGGAAAAAGTTTCCGCCAATGCAGAAGCACTTACCGGCTTTTCTGCCCCCTGCAGCAGATGTACGATTGCGCTGCGCCGTTCCTTTGCATTCATGGTTCGCAGCCTCCTTCATTTTTTGTTCTGTATTGCTTATCTTACCATATCGTTTGTCAGATGAAAACAGTTTCTAGGCGTTTCCCCGGCAGGATATTGACAAAATACCGAATATATGGTACACTTGCCTCAAATATTCAGGGGAGCTTGTCTACAGCAAGCTGAGAGGAAGTTTTACACTTCGACCCTTTAACCTGATGTGGGCAATGCCACCGTAGGGAGTAAGGAAATACTTGCTTTTACGCGGAGAATGCCCGGTGTGGCGTTCTCCGCTTTTTGCTGCCCGGAATGAAAAAGAAGGAAGGCTTTTTATCAATGGAATACACAACACAGATGGACGCCGCAAAGAAGGGCATGGTCACCAATGCTATGCGGACAGTTGCCCAAAAAGAAAACATTCCGGCAGAAAAAGTGCGGCAGCTGGTTGCCGCCGGTCAGGCAGTGATTCCCTGCAACAAGAATCATGCTTCCCTTTCACCCAGCGGTGTAGGTTCGGCGCTTAAAACGAAAATTAATGTCAACCTTGGTACTTCCCGCGACTGCAGGGACCTCGACATGGAACTGGAAAAGGTCAAAAGTGCAGTGGATATGGGCACCGAAGCGATTATGGACCTCAGCTCCTGCGGCGATACACAGAAGTTCCGTCGTATGCTTACCCAGCAGTGCCCGGCGATAATTGGTACCGTGCCTATTTACGACGCGGTTGTGTATTATCATAAGGCACTGAAGGACATTACCACCGAGGAGTGGCTGGATATTGTGCGGATGCACGCACAGGACGGCGTGGACTTTATGACAATTCACTGCGGCATTAACCGTGAAACCGCCCAGAAGTTTAAACGCAACAAGCGCCTGATGAATATTGTTTCCCGCGGTGGTTCCATTATCTTTGCGTGGATGATGATGACAGGCAAGGAGAATCCGCTTTACGAGCATTTTGATGAAGTGCTGGACATTTGTCAGCAGTACGATGTGACGCTCAGCTTGGGCGATGCGTGCCGTCCCGGCTGCCTTGCAGATGGCACGGACGCTTCCCAGATAGAGGAGCTTATCACACTGGGTGAACTGACCAAGCGCGCATGGGCAAAAAATGTGCAGGTCATGATTGAGGGCCCCGGACATATGCCGCTGGACCAGATTGCCGCCAACATGGAGATTGAAAAGACACTGTGCCATGGTGCACCGTTCTATGTGCTGGGACCAATCGTCACCGACATTGCGCCGGGCTATGACCACATCACTTCCGCTATCGGCGGTGCCCTTGCTGCGTGGAAGGGTGCCGCGTTCCTGTGCTACGTTACGCCGGCCGAACACCTGCGTCTGCCGGACCTGCAGGATGTAAAAGAGGGCATTATTGCCGCGCGCATTGCGGCCCATGTCGCTGACATTGCCAAGGGTGTTCCCGGTGCCGCTGACTGGGACCGGGACATGGGACAGGCACGCAGAGAACTGGACTGGGAAAAGATTTTCTCCCTCTCCATTGACCCGGAGAAGGCCCGCCGCTACCGTGCCGCCTCCCAGCCGGAAAAAGAAGATACCTGCACCATGTGCGGGAATTTCTGTGCCGTGAAAAACATGAACCGGATTTTGGATGGCGAAGTGGTATCGATCTTTAACGAATAAAGGCCAAAAAGGCCAAGCCCTTATTCTGCCTTTTTTATACATTTTCCTCCTTGAAGAGTACGGCAAAACAGAGCAGAGCTGTGCCCGTGCGGGACTTCCCGCCGGACCGGGCTGCTCTGTTTTGCTGTATATGAGCAGATTCCACGGGAAAATTGGATTTTTCCCGTAAATAAGCGTCTTTTGTGAAGAAATATGGTATAGTGTAAACTGGACTTTAATAGTTTGAGGAGATGTCATCATGAAGAAAGGCCCAATCTATATTTTGCTGGCAACACTGCTTTTTTCGTCGATGGAAGTGGCGCTGAAAGGACTGGCTGGCAGCTTTAACCCGATTCAGATTACCTGCACACGGTTCCTTGCGGCGGGTATTCTGCTGATTCCCTTTGCACACCGTGCGCTGCGAAAGCGCAGCTGCACCATTGCCCGTACAGACTATAAATTTCTGGCGGTGCTTGGATTTTTAAATGTGGTGCTGAGTATGTCTTTTTATCAGCTGGCGGTACATAATGCGGAGGCTTCCGCGGTGGCGGTGCTGTTCTCCAGCAACCCCATTTTTGTCATTATGCTGGCGGGTGTGCTGCTGCACGAAACTGTGCACAAAAACCAAGTAGTCACGATGGTGCTGGAACTGCTGGGCATTTTGATTATTCTGAACCCCATGCATATGAAAGGGAACAGAACTGGTGTGGCGTTTGCGCTGATTTCGGCGGTGCTGTTTGCGCTGTACAGCACACTCAGCAAGAAAAAATGTGCGGACTACGGCGGACTGGCGGTTACCTGCGGCGGATTTCTGTTCGGCAGCGCGGAAATGCTGCTGCTGATTGCGGTATCCCACATTCCAGCCGTGGCGGGGGTACTGACAGCTGCCGGGCTGGGTGCTTTTTCGGCTGTCCCCATGCTGAGCGGCTATACCCTGCAGAATCTTCCCATTGTGCTGTATGTCTTTATCGGCATCACCTGTGGTGGGTTTGCCTTTTACTTTTTGGCAATGGAGGAAACTTCCGCGGCGGAAGCATCCATTGTGTTCATGCTGAAACCGGCCATTGCGCCTGTCTTTGCGGTGCTGATTCTGGGCGAATCCATTACCCCCAATATGCTGATGGGCATTGTGCTGATGCTGGCGGGATCGCTCATCAATGTGCTGCCGCAGATTTTGCAGCAAAGGGCTGCACATACAGTACCGGAAACGGATGAAACAGGGGTCGGCTGCTGACAGCAGCGCAAAACAGATACGATGATAAGGAGCAGAATATAAATATCACCGACATTGCAAAGATGGTGGGTATCACGGTGCGGTTCTGTCCTATCCTACTCTGGAGCAAATGCAGCAGATTATGCGCTGATTTTATAAAAAAGACAGGCACTGCACTGGATACCATTTCCGTATCCGGTGTGGTGCCTGCTTTTTTTGTTTTATTTTTTTCGGCTAAATACAATTCCGGCGTAAGCGGGTAGGTCCACACGGATGCCCTCATGGCCGCCCTGCCGGAATGAGAGAACCGCTGGATTGTGGTGGCCGTCACCGCCAAAATCTGTCTTATCTGTGTTGAACGCTTCCGTGTAGGTGCCATGTTCCCGCACCGGCAGAAAGTACCCAATGGCGGGACGTGCGGAAAAGTTCAGCGCAATGTACAGCTTTTCATGGTTCGGCTCCTCCAGACTGTCGCGGCAGTAGGCGAACAGACACCGGCCAACATTGGTAAGGTCCATCCACTGGAAGCCTTTCGGGTGGTAGTCGTTCTGGTACAGTGCCGGGTGGTTACGGTAAAAGTCCTGCAGGGTTGTGACAAAGAGGTGAAAGACACTGTGCTTAGGATAGGAGAGTAGGTTCCAGCCCAACCCGGCATTTTCGTCCCATTCTTTAAATTCCGCCAGTTCATTGCCCATAAAGTTCAGCTTTTTGCCAGGGTGTGTAAACATATACAGCCAGAACAGGCGCAGCTGCGGAAATTTTTCATCATAGGAACCGTAAATTTTATCAATAATCGTCCGCTTACCGTGAACGACTTCATCATGAGACAGCGGCAGCAGGAAGATATCGTTATAGAAATAGCTCATGGAAAACGTAATTTCTCGGGAAAAGCCGGGACGCTCGTCCGGCCGCTTCATCATATAATCCAGTGCGTCATTCATCCAGCCAAGGTCCCATTTATAGTCGAAGCCCAGTCCACCGTACTCGACCGGCGCCGTAACCTTCAGAAAATTGGTGGAATCTTCCGCAATCAGCATGGCGCCGGGGTGGCGCTGCTGCATGGCATAGTTGGTATTGCGCAGGAACCATACACCTGCCTCGTTGACGCCGCGGTTTTCCTGCCCGCATACATACAGCAGGCGGGAAACCGCATCATAGCGAATGCCGTCAAAGTGGTAGCAGGTCAGCCAGAAATCAACGGCGGATTTTAAAAAGCTGACAACGTGTGGCTTGGTGAAGTCAAAAAAGACGGTTCCCCACTCGCTTTCCCGCAGGTCGGGGTTCTCGCTTTCATACAAATAGAAGCCGTCAAATTTACTCAGTGCATAATTGTCACTAATGAAGTGGGCCGGCACAAAGTCCATAATAACGCCAATGCCTTCCCGATGGCAGCAGTCCACAAAGTGCATCAGCTGTTTTGGGGTGCCGTAGCGGCTGGTGGCGGCGTAGTAGCCGGAAACCTGGTATCCCCACGAGGCATCCAGCGGGTGCTCTGTTAGCGGAAGCAGCTCAATATGGGTAAAACCTTCCTGCTTTACATATGGCAGAAGGGTATCGATAAGTTCGTCATAAGTAAAGAAGCGTGCGATGCCTTTTTGGCCGTCTTTAATACGCCATGAACCGGGGTGAACTTCATAAATGGACAGGGGAGAGTTGTAGTTTTTGCCGCGGTGTGCCATCCACTGCTCGTCCGTCCAGGTGAAGCCCTCCAGCTGACAAATACGGCTGGCGGTAGCAGGACGCACTTCTGCGTAAAAACCGAACGGGTCGGCTCGGTCAAATAGGCCATCCGGCGTTTGAATGCGGTATTTGTACATTTGGCTTTCCTGTGCGCCCTCCACAAAAATACTCCAGAAACCCATAGGGGAGCGCGTCATCTGCCAGGCGTTCCAGTTGGAAAACTCACCGATGAGGAACACGTTCTGGGCATGGGGGGCATATACGGTGAAGCGCACACCCTGCTGACCATACTCACTGGTAAAGTGCGCTCCCAGTACGCGGTATGCTTCGCAGCTTTGTCCCTGCAGGTATTCGTGCAGAATCTGTTCAAACATAGTAACAGCCCTTCTTTCGTTTTGGCGTTTCTGCTGGCTGAAAAAAGTACAGACAGGTCTTTCTTCCATTATAGATGAAAAGACAGTGAAAAGCGAATGAGTTTTAAAGAAAATACCGAATTTTTACACTTCATGCAAAATGAATTTTTGTACCGCATAGGCGACGCCATCCTCATCATTGGAGCGGGTGACAAATTTAGCTGCGGCTTTCACCTCCGGCTGGGCGTTCTCCATTGCTACCCCCATGCCGGCAAAGCGTACCATGGAAACATCGTTAAAGCCGTCACCACAGGCTAAAAGGGACTGCCGTGTTAAATGCAGCCATCCCAGCAGCGCCGAAAGTGCCTGCGCTTTGTCCACGTTGCTGGGCATGACCTCCAGATAATAGGGGTCACTGCGGTAAATACTGCAGGAAGGGAACTGGCTGCGTATGTCAGGCTCCAGTTTTTCCAGATACGGCGGGTCACCCGCGAACAGAAATTTATGTACTGGAAAATCAATGCGCTGCATCAGGTCCGGCACTTCCTCTATTGCCATATGGTTAATGCGGCCATCGAACAGCACATATCGGTTATTACCCGTTTCGGTAATAATGGTGTCGGGGCTGTAAATCATGGAAGTCAAACGGTACTTTTTATTTAATCCGCACAGCTGCGGCAGGACGTTCTGCGGCAAAGAGCGCTCGTACAGCGTTTCACCGGTGCTGCAGGAGGAAATTTTTGCACCGTTAAAGGAAATAATACATCCCCCAAATCGGTCCATCTGCAGCTGCTTTGCCAGCGATGCGATACCGTTTATTGGACGGCCGGAAACAAGTGCCAGCCGTGCACCCATCTGCTGTGACCGCAGGAGGACCTGCTGCGTGTGGGGCGTTATCTGTTTTTGAGTAGTGGTTAGTGTGCCGTCAAGGTCCGTTGCCACAAGCTGATAATCAGTCATTTTATTTATTGTCTCCTGCCTATTCTAAATCTTTTTATTGGTTTTTCTTTCTATTTTACGCAGAAAGCGTCCGTTCTGCAATGGATAGGAAAGAAAACCTGCTGTCTATTGCCGCCGTTTTTTGTAGAAAAGAGAAAACCACGGCTGTACTTGCGCTTTTTCGGCTCGACCGGTATAATAAGAGCAGAAATTGCACTTTCCAAAAACGAGGCTGACAGGAGGAATTTTATTTGCGGCTGTGCTATCAAACGGTTTTGTTCGACTTCGACGGGACAATCTGTGATACAGGCGAAGGCATTATGGACTGCGTGCGGCTGGCGCTGCAAGAAATGGGGTACCCGGTGCCGCCGACGGCGACACTGCGGCGCTTTGTCGGTCCGCCGGCGGAACAGGGGTACATGACTTACTGCGGCATGAACCGTGAACAGGCGCTGCAGGCGGTGCAGCATTTTCGCTGTCATTACAATGTGGACGGCTGGAAAAAGACCAGCATCTACCCCGGCATTCCGGAACTGCTGCGGGACCTGAAGCAGGCGGGCGCAACCGTGTGCGTGGCTTCTTCCAAGCCACAAAATATGGTGGAGCGAATGCTGCCCTGCTTCCATATTCAACAGTATTTTGATGTCGTGAGTGCGGCGGACAATAGCGACCGGCATTCGGACAAAGATACGGTTATCCGTCATGCTTTGGCGCTGAGCCATGCCGAAAGCGGAACCAGCACGGTCATGGTGGGCGATACGCACTTTGACGCCGTTGGTGCCGATAAAGTGGGCCTGCCCTTTATCGGTGCCGCCTATGGCTACGGTGGTCCGGAGGATTTGCACGCTGATGGGCGTAAGGTGCCGCTGGCAAGTTCGCCGGATGGCCTGCGGCAGTATCTGTTCCACGACTGAAAGTTTCTTTCGGTATATCGCATTGGAAACAAAATAAATACGAAAGAAGGTACTGGTCCGACGCTTTGGCAGCGCGGAACCAATACCTTCTTTATTGTTGTTTATTTTTTCGCAGATACTGAATGCTGCGCACAGCACAAAGCAGCAGTCCCGCGGTCAGAACCAATGTGATGACCAGCAGCGGAATGTCCAGTCCGAAACGGGTGTGCAGGCGGCTGCTTTCGTCCAGAATGAGCAGGACCAGCAGTACCGCAGCCAGCACAAGGGAAAGTACAGCGGTGCGTACAAAGCCTGTGCGGTTGGGCTGTCCGGCTTTTCCGCCTGCGAAGTGTTCTACCAGCAGGTCCAGCACCCGCGTAAACTTATCACGCATGGCGGTCCTCCTCCGGTGCGGGAACGGCGATGGCCGCGGTGGTGCCGCCGGTCAGACGCAGCAGGTCCGCAAGGGGCAGCTCCACCTGTGTGCCGATTTTTCCGCCGCTGACGTAAATGGTGGGGAAGTTCTGCGCACTCTGGTCAAATACCGTGATAAACTGTTTTTTCATGCCGATGGGGCTGCATCCGCCGCGAATGTAGCCGGATACTTTGTTAATATCCTTCACATGAATCATTTCCACGCTTTTGGCGCCGACACTGCGTGCGGCGGCTTTCAAGTCCAGTTCTTCGGCAACGGGCAGCACAAACACATAGTACGCTTTGTCCGCACCGCATGTCACCAGCGTTTTAAAGACCTGCGCCAGCGGCTGTCCCAGCTTGCGTGCGACCGCTTCGCCGTCAATTTTGCCGTCCGAGTGGTCGTAGAAGTGGGCAGTATAGGTGACCTTTGCCTTGTCCAGAATTCGCATGACATTGGTCTTCTCGTCTTTTTTCTTTGCCATAAAAAAGCCTCCTGTCAGGTGCCCCTATTATACGCCGCAGTGCCCCTCCTGTAAACCGTATGCCGTATTGCCGAAGGGCGCAAAACCGGTTATTGGCCTACCTACAAATAAAAAACAAAAAAACAGTTGACTTTTCTAAAACACCGTGGTATTATATATGAGTGCCGTTCAGAACGGCATGCGTTCAACAGAATATCGCGGAGTGGAGCAACCCGGTAGCTCGTCGGGCTCATAACCCGAAGGTTGTAGGTTCAAATCCTGCCTCCGCAACCACCAAGCAACTGATTTCCGTATAAGAAATCAGTTGCTTTTTTTGTCGCCGAATAGGCATGATAACCCCCAGTTCAACTGGAGGTAGGAAAAAGATGTCAACGTGCTAATTTGAATGTATAAAGACTGGAAGCCGCTGATTATATACTCTGTGGCATCTACATATTGGAATATGACCAACCAAACCCCGAAGCCATTTTACGGCTCCGGGGTTTCTGTGTCTGCGGCCTGTGGAAAGTGTGCAGAAGGGAATGACAGAAAGCGTAGGAACTGCTAAAGTATGAATAATTTATTTCAGAAATCGAAATTTTGTGTAAATAACACCTTGCGCAATGTCAGAAAAACAGATATACTTAAAAATAGAACCCGACACAATGATTTGCCGGGCAGTTTTATTTTTTGAAGGAAGGAAATAAAATGGAGGAAACCAAGAAACAGGCGTACCATCCCAAGGGAGACTTTTTTAACCTGAAGGGGAACGGGACAAACGTCCATACGGAAATTATGGCCGGTATTACGACGTTCTTCACCATGTCGTATATCCTGTTTGTTAACCCACAGGTGCTTAGCAAGACCGGCATGGACAGTCAGGCGGTGTTCCTGGCTACCATCATTGCCGCGTCCATCGGCACCCTGGTCATGGCACTGTTCGCAAATGTTCCGTACGCACAGGCGCCGGGCATGGGACTGAACGCATTCTTTACCTACACGGTGTGCATGTCCCTGCACTTCACTTGGCAGCAGGCATTGGCAATGGTGTTCATCTGCGGCCTTATCAACATCATCATTACCGTTACCAAATTCCGTAAGCTCATTATCAAGTCGATTCCAAAGAGCCTGCAAAATGCTATCAGCGGCGGCATCGGCATCTTTGTGGCATATATCGGCCTGAAGAATGCAAACCTTATCCAGTTCTCAACGGACAGTTCTTCCATGGTGGCTATCAACGGTCAGCCATACAGCGCGACCGCAGCCTACAAGGGAATTACCTCGGTGGCTTCCAATGGTGGTGTGGTTCCGTCTATCGCTACTTTTAACCAGCCCTCCGTGCTGGTGGCACTGTTCGGCATCATTCTCATTGTGATTCTGCTCATGCTGAACGTTAAGGGCGCCATTCTCATTGGCATTATCGCCACAACAGTAATCGGCATTCCGTTTGGCGTTACGGATTTCTCCGGCGCGTCCATTACGTTTGGAAGCCTTGGCACTGCTTTTTCCAAACTGGGCACCACTTTCGGCGCTGCGTTCAGCTCGCAGGGCATGGGTTCATTGTTTAACGACCCCAGCAAGTTCCTGTTGGTTATTATGACCATCTTTGCGTTCAGCCTTTCCGATACATTTGATACCATCGGCACCTTCATCGGTACAGGCCGCCGCACCGGTATTTTCAGTGAAGAGGACGAGGCGGCACTGAACGACAGCAAAGGCTTCAACTCCAAAATGGACCGTGCGCTGTTTGCGGATTCCATTGCTACTTCCATCGGCGCTATTTTCGGCACATCCAACACAACAACCTTTGTGGAAAGCGCTGCCGGTATTGGCGCTGGCGGCCGCACAGGACTGACTAGCCTGACAACGGCGATTATGTTCATGCTGTGCACAATTCTTGCTCCGGTAGCGGGCTGTATCCCAGCCGCGGCTACGGCACCGGCACTGATTATCGTCGGTATCATGATGATGAGCTCCTTCAAGGAAGTTAACTGGCCGGACATGGAAGAGGCCATTCCTGCCTTTGGCGCGGCTATCTTCATGGCACTGGCTTACAGCATTTCCTATGGCATTGCGGCGGGCTTCATTTTCTACTGCATTGTCAAGGCTGTCAAGGGCAAGTTCAAGGACGTCCATCCTATCCTGCTTGTTTCTGCCATTTTGTTTGTACTGAACTTTATTGTATTGGCCATTTTGTAAGCGGCCTTCCGGTTAAAAAAGAGAGAGTTTTTATAAAGCAGCCGTTGGATTTTTAGACGGCTGCTTTTCTGTCTGTTTTATTTATTTCGGTGCTTTCGGTGCGGTTTAAAATTTGAACATTGTTTCTGCAAAATGGCACGCAGGTCATCGGCGGTGCCTTTGGTAAAATCATGCTTGTTGACTAAACAGACATGGTTTGCGCCTAGGTACAGATAAAAGTATCGGCTGGTTTCGTAGACCTTGGCAATTTGCACATAGGGGTAAACACCGGAGGAAACGCCGGTCACCCGAAAATCCTCTGCCCGAAACTGGTAGCGCACTTTGCGCGTCTTCATTTTGCGGTAAGTTCCATCCTCCGCTTGAAAAACCTTATGCGGGATGCGTAAAATATAGATCACACAGAATACGGCGCCGAGTATGGCAAAGATTCTGACCAATGTAGAGGAATCCTTTGTTGCGATAAACAGGCACAAGGCCGCTGCAATCAGCAGAAAAATCCAAGTTCCCTTTCGATTCAGCAGCAGGTCTACCCGGCTAAAGCGCTGCAGCGCCTTTTTCACACACTTTGTTGTGTTTTCCACCAGTACTTCCGGTCCCGCCAATGGAATGCCCCGCTCGCGGGCTGCCGCTTCCTTTTCTTCCTGCCGCCGGCGGTAGTCCGTTATGCGCTCCAGCATAACAGCTTTGCGCCGCTTTTCATGGGTACGGCTTACGCGGCCGACAATGTACAGTACTGCCACCAGTGCCGCCAGGAACAGCAGCGGTCCTGCCAGAAATAGTGCAGAAAAAGCGGAACCGCCGCTTTCCTGCTGTTTGGGCAGATACTGCGTTACCTGAAGGCTGTCTGCCAGTGCCTTCAAACTGGCATGCTGCGGTGCCGTAAGTGCGCCAATTTCCCGATAAGTTCCCAGTGTATAGCTTCTGCCATTCGCAATGGTTAAGTAGGCGGCCTCCTGGACCTTTTTATTGTCCAGTGTACCGTTCATTTCCACATACACATACGGCAGCCCTGCAGCACCGGTAACGCGCTTGGAGGAGGACTTTATGGAGTCTGAGCCGTTTACGGACGACTCCGGCTTGTTCAGTTCTGACATTAGCGACTGCACCGCGGTACCGGACATATCCTTCATATTGTAGTATTTTTGAGTGCTGGAAGTATCCTTTTTCCGCAGATAAATGGTGTAGGCACTGTTTGGGGCGCAGATGAGCAGTATTTCATTCTGCTGCTGCATATCCTGTTTCTGCCGAATCCAGTTTGTAATGCCCGCTTTGGCAAGTGAGGGGTCCGAGGGGTCCGTGTTCTGCGTAAAGGCGTACAGGCCGGTGGGCACAGTCAGCTTCAGGTGCTCATCTGTCAGCTGTATCGGTGTACCGGAGCGGGAAGATGTCGTGGAGCTGACGGAAGAACTGCCGGCGGCTGCAGCGGGCAGCGTGCCTGCCGCGCCAATGCAGAGGACCAGCGCCAGCAGCAGGGCTGCGGCTTTTTTTCTCATGGTGGAAAACTCCTTTGTCTGCAAAATTGAAACCGTTTTTTCTGTTTCCATTATAACACAATCCCACCGGGCAAAAAAGGCGGCCGCAGAGTGCTGGAGGTAACATGACTGCACAGCGGGTACATTTACAAACACTGTGATTTCCTCTATAATCTTACTAAGAGGTACAGGAGAATGAATAAACAGGATTGCATTTCAATATTCATCCTGTAGGACACGGATTATAAAAAAGAAAGAAGATGACGGCCCCGAATGAGTAAAATAACCAATTTGTTGGAACGCATTGACGGTGCTGTGTGGGGACCAGTTATGGTCACTGCGCTGATAGGCACCGGCATTTTTCTAATGTTTCGACTTCACTTTCTGCCGTGGCGGAATCTGGGATACGCGCTGCGCTCTGTCTTTGGGAAGGATTCCCATAAAAAGAATGGTTCCGGGGACATTACGCCGTTTGCGGCATTGATGACAACGCTCGCTGCCACCATAGGCACCGGCAATATTGCCGGTGTGGCTACGGCAATGGTGATGGGCGGCCCGGGCGCACTGGTATGGATGTGGATTTCGGCAATGGTCGGGCTGGCAACGAAGTACACCGAGTGTACACTGGCGGTCCGGTTCCGGGAACGGGACCAAAACGGCGAGATGTGCGGTGGCCCCATGTATACCATAAAAAATGGATTTCGCTGCAAAAAGCTCGGCATGGTACTGGCTGCACTGTTTGCAGTGTTTACGGTGCTGGCGTCATTCGGTATCGGCGACCTGACGCAGGCAAACTCCATTTCTTCTGCTATATACGGTACCTTTCATATACCAACATGGATAACCGGCCTGGTTATCACCATACTGGCATTCGTTGTACTGGTCGGCGGCATTCAGTCTATTTCCAAAGTGTCGTCCATACTGGTACCGGCAATGGCTGTACTGTACATGATGGCTGGATTTGCCTGCATTTTTAGCAGAATACAGAATGTGCCTGCCGGCCTTGCACAGATTTTCCACATGGCCTTTACGGCACGTGCGGCGGCTGGCGGCGTCGGTGGTACGATTGTGGTGACCATGATGAATGCCATGCGTGCCGGCTGTTCACGCGGTGTCTTTTCCAATGAAGCGGGCCTTGGCTCCGCGGCCATTACATCAGCAGCGGCTACAACAGATTATCCGGCCCGTCAGGGGTACATCAGCATGACCGGAGCTTTCTTTGACACCATCGTGGTCTGCACGGTGACCGGCCTAAGCATTGCCGCTTCCGGCGTACTGGGGACAAAGGGACCGGACGGGCATGTACTGAATGGTGTGGAACTGACCATGCAGGCGTTCCAGAGCGTGCTTGGTCCTATGGGCGCATGGATTGTAGCCATTAGCCTGACACTGTTTGCGTTTTCTACAATTATCGGATGGGAATATATGGGCGAAGTGGCGCTGAAGTTTCTGGTAAAGAACCCCTCTGCCAGCTATGTGTATCGGGTGCTGTTTGCCTTTATGTCTCTCATTGGCTCTACCGTGGAGATGCAGCTCGTTTGGACACTGTCTGACATTACCAACGCACTGATGGCCATACCAAACCTCATCAGCCTGCTGGCGCTGAGCGGTGTGGCAGTAAAGGAAACGGTCATTTATCAGAAGAAAGTTGTTGTTCCGGAGCGGGAGGCACGCAGAGTCCGCCGAAAACAGAAATGTGTACAGAATACCTGACAAAAACATACAGAAAGCCCGCCGTGCGGAGAAGCAGTTTTCCGTGCGGCGGGCTTTTTGATTGTTGTTTATTTTGTACCCAACAGTAGATAGACACCGGCACTGCACACACAGAACAGCGTGATAAGCAGTGCAAGGGCACAGGTTACGGCACGGGGACGGTGCTCTTGCAGTACTGCACCGATACCCACGGTGCCGACCAGGACCGTGGGGAAAATGTATCGGAAGCTTTGGGTGCAGGCGAAGGGCTGTTTAAAACAGAACCAGATGTAAAACGCCATGCAGGTGCCGTACAGCACACCGCAGAACAGCACTTCTGAGCGGTACGGCTGCAGACTGCCGGATTTTCCCACCTGCACAGCGCAGCGAACCATGCAGACAAAGGCAGCTGCAGCCAGCAGGATGTTAGTCCAGAACAGGACCTGAGAAAAGCACAGTCCGACACCTCCCGTGAACAGCTTTGCCTCATCAAAGACGGACGTTTTAAAGAGTGCTGTAAACAGGTTGTGCTCAAAGACTTGGTTTTGCCAGTCCCAGTTTTCAAAAACGGTCAGGTGCTGCCAGTCTATACTGAACAGCCGCTGAAGGGGCGTATCAGTACCCAGATACTGCGGGTTGTTTTTTGCCAGCGCGGAGATAGCGCCGAACGGCATTTGAAAGCGGATTTTTCCGTACAGGCTCCACCACAGTCCCAGCGGTGCACAGACCAGCAGGAACAGGCCATACTGTTTCCACAGGCCGCGGCGCTTTCCCTTTCCTTTGATTAGACGAATCAGAAACAGAACCGCCACGGCGGGTGCCGCCAGCACACCGGCGCTTTTCGCCATCATGGCAAGACCAAGGAACAGGCCCAGTAGAAGAATGTTTTTTACGGTTGGACTCTGGTACCAGCGAATGGCATACAAAATGGAGGCCATGGTCAATGCCAGACACAGCACATCGTTGTTGATGCTGCCGGCCAGCAGAATGAGCATCGGGTGAAAGCAGAGGATGGCGAACGGCAGCGTGAGCGCCGCACCTTTTAGGTGCAGTGCCTGCAGAATGCGGTACCCGAGAATGATGACGGCGCAGGAATAGAAAAGCGACAGGAATTGCACATTTTCTATGGCGGTCTCCGTATTGGTGCCGAAGAACATCTGCAGCTTTACCCACATGGCGCTGAGAAAATAGTGCAGCGGCGGATGGTAGAACTCCCAGACCTTATTGGGGGCAAAATCCGGCAGGGCAAAATTGTGGTCTACAAAATATAAAATATATGCCTGGTGCCCTTCCGACTGAGACACCGGAAAAACATCGTGCTGACGTGTCAGATAAGAAGTATATAAAATATAGCAGGCGTGCAGAAAGAAAGCACCTGCGCCCAGCAGAATACAGGTGGCCTGGTCGGACAGCCACTGCTGTCGGTATTCCCAGAAACCGGCGGCGGCCAGCATCAGTAGCAAAAGCAGTGTCAGCGCGGACAGCGGGTGGCTCGACAACAGGCACAGCATTGCGGCACAGAGCACACACGCGGCGGAGAATATCACTGTCAGGACGGACAGCAGATGGGAACTACCGCATATGCAGTATCGTGCCATAAACCACGCTGTGCCCAGTGCCGTGCAGATGGCTGGCAGCAGAACACTGCGCAGGGGCAGCGGAGCTTCCGCCTGTCCGGCTGAGAAACTGGCGTACACCAGCATGCAGCCTAGACACAGCAGTAGGTATGGATGGGAGAAGACGGACGGGCGTATTTGTTGTCTGTTCATACCATACACCATCCGTCAGTCCTGTTTTTCTTCTTGATAGTCCGTGTCGATATTCACATTCCATACGTTTGTCTTGTCCGCGCGGCCAGAAAGAATATTGTCCACCGCCTCAAAGGCTGTCATCATGGAGTGGTCCATGTTGTTGTAGCGGTGCTGCCCGTTGCGGCCAATGCAGTACAAATTTTGGTACTGATTTAAGTAAGTAATGATGCGGTCCATGTGCGCGTAGGTGTCAAAGTAGGCGGGGTAGGCTTTTTTCACGCGTTCGCAGTGGAAATCCAGAATATCGTCCGCACTTGCCAGAATGCCCATTTTCAGCAGCTCACCAGCGGCAAAGGCCATGCAGGATTCTTCAGTCATGTTCCAGAAGGCGTCACCCTCGGTGCAGAAATATTCCAGCCCAATCCATATGGTGTGTTCCGGGTCTTTCACCATATAGGGGGACCAGTTGTTGAAAATTTGCAGCCGTCCCAGCTTAATGCCGGTGTCCTGTATGTAAATCCAGCAGTCGGGTACGATATTACCCAGCGTTTTGCGGCCGGTTTCGTTTTTTAGGTTCAGCTTTTTCACCAGAAGCCCCAGTGTGACAAAATCGCGGTAAGGAAGGCCAGCCGCCAGTTTGGAGATTTCTTCCGGAACCGCATCCATGCCGCCGATAAGGTCCTTGACCGGCATAGACGACAGGAAAATGTCACCGGTTATGTTTTGTATTCCTTTCGGGGTTTCCACGGTCAGGGAAGTTACGTGGCCGTCCTGTGTATGGATGCCGGTTACATGGCAGTTTCGGTACAGTGTGCCACCCATCCTTTCCACCTCAGCGGCGGTCTGCTCCCAAATTTGGCCCGGACCATATTTCGGGTACTGGAACTGTTCTATCAGAGAAGTTTGGGTATCGGTGGATTTTTTGCCAGCTGCTTTCTGCAGCATATCTTTCAGCACGGCGGAAACGGACAGGCCTTTTACGCGCTGTGCGCCCCAGTCTGCGGAAATCATGCGCGGCGGGCGTCCCCACACCTTTTCAGTGTATCCCTCGAAGAACATACTGTACAGCGTTTTGCCAAAGCGGTTGATGTAGAAATTTTCCAGATTGTTTTCCGGCAGTTTGTGCAGACAGGCGTGCAGGTAGCTGCCGCCGGCCTGCAGGGTGCTGGCAAGACCGAGGTTCCGGAACGTCTGTGGCTTCATAGAAATGGGATAGTCGAAGAAGCGGCGGTTGTAATAAATGCGTGACACCCGCTGCCGTGTCAGCATGACGCGGTCCTGTACTTCGGGGTCTGGTCCGTCCGGCGTCAGCGTGCAGGGACGGTTCAGCACTTTGTCGTCGTAGGCCGGTGTGCCCTGCGCGGGCAGCCGCTGCGCCCACCAGCGGTTGACACGGCTTTCTTTGGAGAAAAAGCGGTGTCCACCGATGTCCATGCGGTTGCCGTGCCAGCGCACTGTACGGGAAATGCCGCCAACGGCGTTGCTTTCTTCCAGTATCGTGACGTTATAGTCGTTGCCTGCGCGGGACAGCAAATCATGCGCGGCGGTCAGGCCTGCCGGCCCGGCGCCGATAATAATAACCTGTTTCATATATAAATGGAACCTCCACGTCTTTATCCCTGTTTTTTCACTGATTTTCCTTTTCTATTATAAAGGCAACTATGTGAATTGAAAAGGGGGAAAAGTAAAGTCTGTAAAAAATGTACCGCTTGACAAACATACGCTCATGCAGTATAATCTTTTTGCTTGTAAAGCATATGGCTTTACAAGAAAGAACGGAGGCATCGTTATGGCAAAGGATTTGGAAATTTCACTGCTGCTGGACTACTATGGGGCTATGCTTACCCCGAAGCAGCGGAAAATTCTTGCCTGCTACTACAACGACGACCTGTCCCTGTCGGAAATTGCCCAGAACGAAGGCATCACCCGGCAGGGGGTGCGGGATGCGGTCAAACGCGGGGAAGCACAGCTGCGGGAAATGGAAACAAACCTTGGCCTGCTGCGCTGTTCCCGTGACCGTATGGCCGCCTACGCCAAACTGCGCGGGTATGCGGAACACATTCGTGACTACAACAGCCGCTTTGTTTATGACCGTTCCATTACAGAACAGATTACAAACCTTTTAAAGGTCCTTGACCGGATGGAAGCAGCAGAGTAAAAAGGAGGAGCACCAATGGCATTTGAAAGCCTTTCAGATAAACTTTCCGCCGCGTTTAAACGGCTGAAAAGCAAGGGAAAGCTTACCGAAGACGACGTGAAGGCCGCCATGCGCGAGGTGCGCCTTGCTCTGTTGGAGGCCGACGTCAACTACAAGGTGGCAAAGGAATTCACAAAAAAGGTGAGTGAGCGTGCCATCGGCAGTGAGGTTATGGAAAGCCTGACGCCTGGCCAGATGGTTGTCAAAATTGTGGACGAAGAACTGACCAACCTGATGGGCGGCGGCGAAGCGCGGCTCAACATCCCATCCTCCGGGCCGTGCGTTATGCTGCTGTGCGGCCTGCAGGGCGCCGGCAAAACCACCCACGCGGCAAAGCTGGGACGCCTGCTGAAGAAAAAAGGTCACCGGCCGCTGCTGGTGGCGTGCGATGTTTACCGTCCGGCCGCCATTAAACAGCTGCAGATTGTTGGGCAGCAGGCCGGTGTGCCGGTCTTTGAGGAAGGACAGGGCGACCCGATACGCATCAGCAAAGACGCTGTGCGCCGTGCGAAGGATTACGGCAACGATTTTGTACTCATTGATACTGCCGGCCGTTTGCAGATAGACGACAAACTGATGGATGAGCTGAAAAACATCAAAGAAGCGGTGCATCCCAATGAAATCCTGCTGGTCGTGGACAGCATGACCGGTCAGGAAGCAGTCAACGTGGCGAAGTCCTTTGATGAAAAGCTGGACATCACCGGCGTTATCCTTACTAAGCTGGACGGCGACACCCGCGGCGGTGCGGCGCTTTCCGTAAAAGCAGTGACCGGCAAGCCTATCAAATTTGCCGGTGTGGGCGAAAAGCTGGATGATATTGAGGTGTTCCACCCGGACCGCATGGCTTCCCGCATTTTGGGCATGGGTGATGTGCTGACACTCATTGAAGATGCACAGACAAAGCTGGACGAAAAGCAAGCGGAAAAAGCCGCCAAGCGAATGCTGCAGAACAAGCTGGACTTTAACGACTTACTGGCGCAATTCGACCAAATTAAAAAAATGGGACCAATTCGCGGTGTTCTGGAAAAAATCGGCATGGATACCCGCAAGCTAAGCGACTCCCAGCTGGATGACCGTATTGTGGACCGTGAAAAGGCCATTATCCTTTCCATGACACCGCAGGAACGTGAAAAGCCCTCTCTCATAAATCCATCCCACAAACGGCGCATTGCCGCCGGCAGCGGCACCCGGGTGGAGGATGTCAACAAGCTGCTGCGTTCCATGGAACAAATGCAGAAGCTGATGAAGCGTGTGAAGGGTAAAAAAGGCCGCCGCCGCTTTATGCCGCCGATGAACATGCCCGGCATGCCGGGCGGAATGCCTTTTAACTGACCGGATAATTCGGGGAAACCGCGTTTTTCCCAGGTTATAAATTCCTTTATTATATTTATTTTGCGTAGAAAAATTCTGGAGGTACAAACTTATGGCAGTCAAGATTCGTCTGCGCCGCATGGGCGCAAAGAAAAGCCCGTTTTATCGTATTGTTGTGGCAGATTCCCGCGACCCCCGCGACGGCCGTTTCATTGAAGAAATCGGTTACTACAACCCGCTGAAGGAGCCTGCCGAGGTTAAGGTAGACGCCGACAAGGTGCAGAACTGGATGAAGAACGGCGCACAGCCGACCGATACCGTAAAGCGCCTGTTCAAGAAGAACGGCGTACTGTAAAAAAGGGGAGGGCCCTTCCATGGAAAAACTTCTGACTGCCCTTGCGCAGGGATTGGTGGAAGACCCCTCGGCTGTTCAGGTGACGGTTGACGCGCCTGCACCGGACGGCACGGTTACTTATCATCTGCATGTGGCGGAACCGGATATGGGCCGTGTTATCGGCAAGCAGGGACGCATTGCACGGGCTATCCGCGTGGTTATGCGTGCGGCTGCCACCAGACAGGACACCAAGGTGTCTGTTGAAATCGACTGATTGATGCAGAACAAAGCTGCCGCAGGCGTTTTTGGCTTGTGGCATTCTTTTTGTCTGTGGCGGACCGGTGAAAGGGAGGAAAAACATGAAGACAGAGTATCTGGAGGCCGGCAGAATCGTTGGCACCCACGGCGTACGCGGGGAGCTTCGTTTGGAACCATGGTGTGACTCGGCATCATTTCTGCGGCAGTTCCATACGCTTTACTGGGAAAAGGACAAGAATCCCGTACAGGTGATGTCCTCCCGTGTGCACAAAAACCTCTTGCTGCTTACGCTGGAGGGTGTGGCAACCCTTGAACAGGCGGACGCTCTGCGAGGGAAAGTGCTGTGCTTCCGCCGAGCGGATGTCAACCTGCCGGAGGGCACCTATTTTCAGCAGGATTTGCTGGGCCTGACGGTTACGGACGCACAGAGCGGCCAGGTGTACGGTACCCTGACACAGGTGTATTCCACTGGCGCCAATGATGTATATGAAGTAAAAGATACGGACGGAAAGACTGTACTGCTGCCGGCAGTGCCGCAGGTAGTCAAAAAGATTGACCTTGAAAGCGGCACACTGGAAATCCTGCCAATGGAGGGAATGTTCCATGCGGATTGACCTAGTTACCCTGTTTCCGGAAATGTGTGAGGCCGTGCTGGCGGAAAGCATCGTTGGCCGCGGGCGCAAACGCGGTGCAGTTCAAATTGTGCCGCACCAGCTGCGCAGCTATGCCCATGACCGGCACAGTACGGTGGATGATACCGTCTTTGGCGGCGGAAAGGGAATGCTGCTGCTGGCGGAGCCCATTGCGGCCTGCTTTGACGACCTCACCCGGACACTCGGCGAAAAACCGCATATTATATTTATGAGCCCGCAGGGCAGGCCGCTTAATCAAAAGCTTTTGAAAGAACTAAATGGCTACGAGAATCTGTGTATTCTCTGCGGCCACTATGAGGGCGTAGACGAACGTGTGCTGGAAACTTATGTTGACGAGGAAGTTTCGCTGGGGGACTTTGTGTTGACTGGCGGAGAGCTGCCGGCGCTGTGCCTGATTGACTCGCTTGCCCGGCTGCAGCCAGGTGTACTGGCCGCCGCCGAATGCTACCAGGAGGAAAGCCACTACAATGGCCTGCTGGAGTACCCGCAGTACAGCCGCCCACAGGTGTGGCGCGGCAAAAGTGTACCGCCCCAGCTGATGACCGGGCACCATGCCAACATTGCGTGCTGGCGGCGGCAGCAAAGCCTGCTGCGTACCCTGCACAAACGCCCGGATATGCTGCAGAGTGCACCGCTTACCCCAGCGGACCGTGCTTTTTTGCAGCAGTACATGGAACAGTGTAAAGATGGAGAATAGTAGTTATAAATAATCGTTAAAAGTATAAGGCAGAGAGCCTAAAAGTTTTCAACAAACCTGTCAATATGCACGAAGGAACTTGTGCCGGAAAGCCCCCAGCTTAGGTATTAGTCCGAATTTTCGACGCAGTGATTGACCGCACTTTCAAATGTGCTATAATACAACTGTAAGCGCAAAAGCTTGTCTTTTTGTTCCGTGTGTATATTTTTAATGCTGAAAATTTTTAATCGTTAGGAGATAATTGGAATGTGTGTTAAAGAAGTATTGGTCCAGAATCAGGTCGGACTGCACGCCCGTCCTGCTACCTTCTTTATTCAGAAGGCCAACGAATACAAATCTTCTATCTGGGTTGAAAAGGAAGAACGCCGTGTCAACGCAAAAAGCCTGCTGGGCGTACTTTCTCTGGGAATTGTCGGCGGTACGACAATCCATATTATTGCGGACGGCCCCGATGAAGAAGAAGCTGTCAACAGCCTGGTCGATTTGGTCAAGTCCGGCTTTGCTGAATAATTTGTACTGCATACTGCCCCGTCTTCATGGTCTTTTCCGTGACGGGGCAGCTTTTTTATACCACTAAAGAAAAAAGGGGGCGGGACATTTGCTTAGTGAGGAAAAGCGCCGGGAACTGCGCCGGCGGGCCATGAATTTGCCCCTGCATCCCGGGGTATATATCATGCACGACCACAGCGGACAGATTATTTATATTGGTAAGGCCAAAGCACTGAAAAATCGTGTGAGCCAGTATTTTGGCAGTGAGAAGAATCATGCGGAAAAAGTGCGCCAGATGGTTGCCCATGTGGACTGGTTTGAGTATATCCTGACAGATAGTGAATTTGAGGCACTGGTGCTGGAAGCAAGCCTGATTAAACAGCATCAGCCAAAGTATAATATTTTGCTGAAGGACGACAAAGGCTATCATTATATTCGTGTTACGAAGGAAGCATGGCCGCGTGTTTCACAAGTACAGCAGAAGATGGACGATGGTGCTGTTTATCTGGGACCGTATGTCAGTTCCTGGGCAACCCGGCAGAGTGTGGACGAAGCCCTGAAAATTTTCCGTTTGCCTAGCTGCACCCGCCGCTTTCCGCAGGATATAGGCAGGCGGCGTCCCTGCCTAAACTATTATATTAAGCAATGCTGTGCACCCTGCCTTGGAAAAATCAGCCAAGAAGAATATGGCGAGCTGGTGCGGGAAGCGGTTGACTTTCTGCGCAGTGGCAGTGCTTCTTCTGTGCACCAGCTGGAACAGAAGATGCGGGAGGCAAGCGAGCATTTGCAGTTCGAGCGTGCTGCCCGTCTGCGGGACCGGCTGCTTGCTATCCGCCGTATGGCAGGCCGGCAGAAAGTGGTGGCAGTTTCTGTTCCGGAACAGGATGTCATTGCGCTGGCACAGGGGGCCGACGCCGCGTGTTTTCAGGTGTTCCGCTTTCAGGATGCCCGTCTGTGCGACCGTGAAAGCTTTCCGATGGGACCGGTTGGCGAACCGGAAAGTGCCCGCGGCGCTTTTTTGGAACAGTACTATACCATTCGGGACCGCATTCCGCCGCGCGTGACACTGGATGGTCCCGCGGAAAATACTGACCTGCTGGAGCGATGGCTGAGCGAAAAGGCCGGCCGGGCCGTGCATATCACCGTGCCGCAGAAAGGGGAACAGGCTCATCTGGCAGAGATGGTGCGCAGCAACGCGGCGGAACAGGTGGCACAGACCACCGGCCGCACCGGCCGCGAAACCAGTGCGCTGGACGAGTTGGGCCGTCTGCTGGGGCTTTCGCACCCGCCGCAGTACATTGAGTCTTATGATATTTCCAATTTAGCGGGGGAGGATAACGTGGCCGGTATGGTCGTGTTCGCAAATGGTCGGCCGCTCCGTTCTGCTTACCGCCGGTTCCGGATAAAAACCGTAGAGGGACAGGACGATTATGCTTCCATGCGGGAAGTGCTGTTCCGCCGGTTTCAGGAATATGAGGCACATAAAGAAGAGGATGAGGGGTTCGGCCACCTGCCGGACCTTATTCTGCTGGACGGCGGCAAAGGACAGATCAGTGCCGTGCAGCCGGTACTGGAACATTTTGGTCTACAGGTGCCGCTGTTCGGTATGGTTAAAGACAATAGCCACCGCACCCGGGCCATTACCGGCAGCGGCGGGGCAGTTGCCATTAACAGCCACCGTGCCGCCTTTACGCTGGTTTCCAGCATTCAGGATGAAGTACACCGCTGGGCCATCAGCTACCACCGCCAAAGCCGCAAAAAACATACTTTTTCCTCATCCTTAACACAGATAGAGGGTATCGGTGACCGGCGCGCAAAAGCCCTGCTGCACCATTTTCGTACGGTGTCTGCCATTCGGGAGGCTACGCTGGAAGAGCTGGCAGGTGCGCCGTGCATGAACCGTCCCGCCGCGGAAAAAGTGTATGCCTATTTTCGGCAGGAAGAAAATTGCACGCCGCCGAAAAATTGATTTTCGCCTTTTTTTCGCTGAAAGTTGACAGGAACGCCGTGGAATGCGATAATAGAGTTCGTGACAAAACGCCACCACACCACGAAAGGAGTTCGGATCCATGCGCGTAATTACCGGCACGGCCAGAGGCCGCCGCCTTGTTACCCGGGAGGGTTCCGAAACACGCCCCACACCGGAGCGTGTGAAAGAAGCAATTTTTGACATCGTTCAGTTTCAGGTGGAAGGCCGCCGGGTGCTGGACGCGTTTGCCGGTTCCGGCCAGCTGGGCATTGAGGCACTTAGCCGCGGTGCGGACCATGCCACCTTTTTGGACAGCAGCCGGGAAAGCATACAAGTCATTCAGAAAAATCTGACCATAACAGGTCTTGCGGATAAAGCCAGCGTGTACCAGACGGATACCCTGCTGTATCTGCAGCGCCGCGGGCAGCGATATGACCTGTGTTTTCTGGACCCGCCCTACCGTACGGGCCTGCTGCAGCAGGCACTGCCGTTGTGTGCGGCAGTCATGAACCCGGGTGGCCTGATTTTGTGTGAGCACCCTGCCGATGAAGAACTGCCGCAGAGCGCCGGCGATTTCTGCCACCTGCGGGAGTACCGCTACGGGAAAATCAGGATAGCTACATTCGTGCATAAGGACGTATCAGTATGAGGAAAGAAAAAATTGCAATCTGCCCGGGCAGCTTTGACCCGATGACGCTGGGACACTTGGATATTATCCGCCGCTCCTGCAAACTGTTTGACAGAGTAATCGTTGCGGTACTGGACAATCCGGCCAAACACACTGCCTTTACAACAGAAGAACGGGAAGAAATGATTCGCCGCTGCACCAAAGAGATGCCGCAGGTGGAAATCGACAGCTTTCACGGTCTTCTGGCCGAGTATGCACATCAAAAGCACGCTGTGGCCGTGGTCCGCGGCCTGCGTGCTCTGTCCGACTTTGAGTATGAGTTTCAGATGTCCCTTACGAATCGGAATCTTAACCCAGACTTGGAAACCATCTTTTTTAACACGACCGCAGAAAATATGTTTCTCAGCTCCAGCGTAGTGAAGCAAATCGCCACGTTCGGCGGCGATATTTCAAAATGCGTACCGCAGTGTATCCTGCCGGATATTATGGATCGCATTTACACAGGAGGAAACAAGGAATGAGTGATGAAAATACCGTCAGCGCAGAGGAACTGATTGACGAGCTGGAACAGATGCTGGACGGCGCATGGCATTTGCCGCTCGGCCGTGGAAAAGCCGTGCTGAACGGTGAAGAAGCCCGCCAAATTCTCAGTGAACTGCGTGACACTCTTCCGAGGGAGGTAAGCCAGGCACGCGCGATTGTAGCTGACCGCGCAAAAATCCTTACGGATGCCCAGAAGCGTGCAGAGCGCACCATTCAAGAGGCGGAAACACGCGCACGGGATATGACCAGCAAGCAGGCGGTCCTTCGGCAGGCACAAAAGATTGCCACGGAGATGCTGACTGTTGCCCAAAAACAGACACGTGATATGCGCCATGCCAGCAGCCGGTATGTGGATGACCTGATGCGCCGTGCGGACGATTCCCTGACCGAGAATCTTTCAGAACTGCGCACAGCGCGCAAAAATATTCAGGAAATTGCTGCTCACACGGGAAAAAATCATTCCAGACAGTAAAACAGCCCAAAACTGGCTCCTCCACGCCGCTTCCTGTGTCGTGGAGGCTTTTTTATTCTGAATAGGAAAGAAGACAGACAGATATGTGGATTCTCTATGCGTTTGGTTCAGCGTTTTTTGCCGGTATTACAGCGGTATTGGCGAAAATCGGGATTAAAAATGTCAATTCTCATTTGGCAACGGCGCTGCGGACAGTTGTTGTGCTGGCCTTTGCGTGGCTGATGGTGGTTGTGGTGGGTTCCGGCGGCCAGATTGGCAGCCTGTCCGCACACACATGGACGTTCCTCGTCCTTTCCGGCTTGGCAACGGGTGCCAGCTGGATTTGTTACTTCCGTGCGCTGCAGCTGGGTGATGTCAATAAAGTAGCACCGATTGATAAATCCAGTACGGTACTGACCATGATTCTGGCATTTCTGTTTTTGGGCGAACCATTTTCAGCCAATATGCTGATTGGTATGGTGCTGATTTTAAGCGGTACCCTGCTGATGATACAAAAGAAAAAAACAGAAGCACCGGCTGCCGGGGGCAAAAGCTGGCTTGTGTGGGCGGTGGCCTCGGCGGTTTTCGCCAGCCTGACGGCTATTCTCGGTAAAGTCGGCATACAGGGGGTAGAATCGAATCTCGGCACCGCGATACGTACGGTGGTGGTGCTGGCGCTGGCGTGGGGGATTGTGTTCGCACGCGGCCTGCAAAAGCAGATTTCCGTAATTGATGGGAAAAGCTGGCTGTTCCTGGCACTTTCCGGATTGGCAACGGGATTGTCATGGCTGTGTTATTACCGTGCGCTGCAAATGGGCAGTGCCAGCTTGGTAGCACCCATCGATAAACTTTCTATTCTGGTTACGGTGCTGTTCTCTTACCTGTTCCTAAAAGAAAAACTGAGTTGCAGGGCCGCGGTGGGACTGGCACTTCTAACGGGCGGTACGCTGCTGCTGCTGGTTCACTTTTAAGGAAGCAAAGTATCTCATTTGGCGGTTACAGTTCTGTTGCTTCTCTGCAAAACGAAGAAAAGACGTGAAAAGGCCGGTCCCAATGCGCGGGACAGCGGCCTTTTCCCTTTTTTATATTTTCTGTACGAATAGGGCCGCCGCAGGCAGTATTCTCTCTTTCTTTTGTTTGCGTTCTGTATCATTCTATGATAAAATGGCAAAAATGAAAGAGAGGTGGGAAGTATGTGGGAACAACTGACAGGTGTCATGCCGTTTGTTTGGCTTGTCATTATCATCATTGCCGCAGTCATAGAGGGCCTAACGGTTCAGCTTGTAAGCGTTTGGTTCGCCGTGAGCGGCATAGTGGCGGCGGTTGCGGCTTTCTTCGGTGCGGCGCCGTGGATACAGGTCCTTTTGTTTTTGGCAGTGTCAGCAGTCCTGCTGCTGTGCACACGGCCCTTTGCTCGCCGCATGACGCGTTTTCAGAAAGTGCAGACAAACGCTGACCGCTATGTGGGAAAGACCGGTATTGTGACAGAGGAAATCTGCAATACAGATGACCGCGGCCTAGTCAAGATTATGGGCAGCGTGTGGACCGCGCGCTCGGAGGACGACAGCATCATTCCCGCAGGCAGCATCGTGGCGGTGGCCCGAATTGAGGGTGTCAAGCTGATTGTCCGCCGCAACTGACCTGTTTACTTTCGTCCAGCAGCCTGTTTTTTGAGAGGAGAGATTTGTTATGACTCTAGCATCACTTGTCCTGATTATCATTCTGGTTTTGGTCCTTTTAGTCATTGTTTCCAACATCAAGATTGTGCCGCAGGCCCACTCTTATGTGGTGGAACGTCTGGGTGCCTTCCACGCTGACTGGCGCACCGGTCTGCATCTTAAGATTCCGTTTATTGAAAAGGTTTCTAAAAAAGTGTCCCTGAAGGAACAGGTTGTCGACTTCCCACCACAGCCGGTTATCACAAAGGATAACGTTACTATGCAGATAGACACCGTTATCTATTTTCAGGTGACAGACCCAAAGCTGTACACTTATGGTGTGGAACACCCGCTGTCCGCGATTGAAAACCTTTCTGCCACCACCCTGCGCAACATTATTGGTGACTTGGAGCTGGACCACACGCTGACCAGCCGCGACTACATCAATACGAAGATTCGGACCATTCTGGACGAGGCAACGGATGCATGGGGCATTAAGGTTAACCGTGTGGAACTGAAAAACATCCTGCCGCCAAAGGAAATCCAGGACAGCATGGAGAAACAGATGAAGGCCGAACGTGGGCGCCGTGCCCAGATTCTGGAGGCCGAAGGCCATAAGCAGAGCGCTATTCTGGTGGCTGAAGGTGAAAAAGAAAGTACCATCCTGCGTGCGGATGCCAAGAAGGAATCCATGATTCGGGAGGCACAGGGCCAGGCGGAGGCTGTGCGTGAAGTACAGAGCGCCTATGCCGACGCGCTGAAGCTGCTGACAGAGGCCAATCCGAGTGACCGTGTCATTGCGCTGAAGAGCCTGGAAGCTTTCCAGAAAGCAGCTGACGGCAAGGCTACTAAAATTATCATTCCGTCCGAGATACAGGGTCTTGCGGGTCTTGCGACGTCCCTAAAAGAACTGATCACGGACCCGAAGGATGACCAAAACAACGCACCCGCGGCAAAGTAGAATAGAATTTTTCGTGAAAAAGCAAGACGAACCTTGCAATTATGCACGTTTTCCCCTACAATAGAGGTATTCTACAGGCAGGGGGGCGGAAAACAGATGCATCATCTTTTTTCAGGTTCGCCTGCTTTTCTTTCAAATAGACTGTACCGGTGGCGGCACAGCCTATTTTTCTTTTTATTTTATTAAATTGATATGGGAGTGATTGATTACCATGGCAACAAAAAAAGTAGCGGTCATTATGGGCAGCGACAGCGATTTTCCCACTGTCAGCAAGGCAATCGTCAAGCTGAAAGAACTGGACATTCCCTGTGAGGCGCATGTGATGAGTGCGCACCGTACCCCGGACGCAGCCATTGCTTTTGCACGCGGCGCAAAAGCGGCGAGCTTTGGCGTGATTATCGCGGCGGCCGGCATGGCGGCGCACCTTGCGGGCATTCTGGCAGCCAACACGACACTGCCGGTCATCGGCATTCCCATGAAGTCTTCAAACCTCGGCGGTATGGAAGCACTGCTGGCCACTGTACAGATGCCCAGCGGCATTCCAGTTGCAACGGTCGCCATTGACGGTGCTGTAAATGCGGCGATTCTTGCCGCGCAGATTCTGGCGCTTTCGGACGATGCGCTGGCGGGCAAGCTGCAGCAGGCCAAGAAGGATATGGCGGCTGGTGTTGCCAAAAAAGATGCAGCTGTTCAAGAGAAAGTAAAGGAACTGTAAGCCGTTTTTCTGTTCTGTGCCGCCGCCCGGCCGGGAAGGCGGACAGAGGACCCATGGAGGGGACAAATGAATCAAAATAGTTACAGTGACAGCTACCGGCAGGCCGGTGTGGACGTGACGGCGGGCTACAAATCCGTAGAACTGATGAAGCAGTATGTTGCCCGCACCCTTACGCCAGGTGTTGTTTCGGGTATCGGCGGTTTTGGAGGACTGTTCCAGCCAGACCTTTCCGGCATGCAGGAACCGGTGCTGGTCAGCGGCACGGACGGCGTGGGCACCAAACTGAAGGTCGCGTTCCTGATGGACAAGCACGACACCGTTGGTATTGACTGCGTAGCGATGTGTGTGAATGACGTCATTTGCTGCGGCGCGCAGCCACTGTTCTTCTTAGACTATATCGCTACGGGGAAAAACATTCCGGAAAAGACCGCGGCCATCGTCAGCGGCGTAGCAGAGGGCTGTGTGCAGTCCGGCAGCGCCTTGATTGGCGGCGAAACAGCAGAACATCCCGACCTGATGCCGGAGGATGAGTACGATTTGGCGGGCTTCTCCGTTGGAATCGTGGACAAGGCGAAAATCATAGACGGCAGCAAGGTGAAACCGGGCGATGCACTGATTGGCCTTGCTTCCAGCGGCGTGCATTCCAACGGCTTTTCCCTGGTGCGCCGTGTACTGCACCTGACGGACAGCGCCGCAGCACAGCGCCGTGTGCCGGAACTCGGCGGAACCTTGGGCGAAACTCTGCTTACCCCGACACGCATTTATGTAAAATCCATGCAGAAGCTAATGCAGGCAGTGGAAGTAAAGGCTGTGTCCCATGTGACAGGCGGCGGCTTTTACGAAAATATCCCGCGCATGCTGCACCCCGGCCTGACGGCAAAGATTGAACTTGGCTCCTTTGCAAAGCTGCCTATTTTCTCCGTTATCCAGCAGGCGGGGAAGATTTCTGACCATGATATGTACAATACCTTTAATATGGGCATTGGTATGTGCTGCGCCGTGGCAAAGGAAGACGCCCAAAAGGCAGTCACCGTGCTGCAGCAGGCCGGTGAAACTGCTTCGGTTATTGGCGAGATTGTCGCTGGGGAGGACGGCGTAGTGCTATGCTGAACATTGCTGTGCTGGTTTCCGGCGGCGGTACCAACCTGCAGGCCCTTATCAACGCGCAGGACCGCGGAGAAATTCCGGACGGCCGCATTACACTGGTCGTTTCCAGCAATCCCGGCGCGTATGCGCTGCAGCGTGCCGAAAAGGCGAACATCCCGACAACTGTCCTGCGGCGGCGGACTTTTGCGCGGCAGGAGGACTACGACACAGCCCTATTGCAGGTACTGGACCAAAACCACACCAGTTTGATCATTCTGGCAGGTTTTATGACCATCATCAGTGAGCAGGTTATCCGTGCGTACCGCAACCGCATCATTAACATTCACCCATCGCTGATTCCCTCTTTCTGTGGGGAGGGCTTTTATGGGCTGCATGTGCATGAAGCGGCACTGGCACGCGGTGTCAAAGTAACCGGCGCCACCGTTCATTTTGTAAATGAAATTTGTGATGGCGGACCGATTATTTTACAGAAAGCGGTTGCCGTGCAGTCCGGCGATACACCGGAAATTTTGCAGCGCCGTGTGATGGAACAGGCTGAGTGGAAGCTGCTGCCAAAGGCGGCTGCGCTGTTCTGTGCCGGCCGGCTGCACGTGACAAACGGAGTCGTAACCATTGACGAGGAGGCAGAAGCATGAAACTGACAGATTTGGCACAGGAGCTTTCTTCCTGCACATATCCCGGCCGCGGCATCATTCTTGGCCGAAGCGAGGACAACGGCAGCGCGGTCATTGCGTACTTTATTATGGGCCGCAGTGAAAACAGCCGCAACCGTATCTTTGTTCCGACAGCGGACGGCATTCAGACCAAAGCATTTGACGAAGGCAAAATGACGGACCCGTCCCTCATCATTTATGCACCGGTGCGGCAGTATCAAGATAAAACCATCGTGACAAACGGCGACCAGACTGATACCATCTATGATGTCATGCAGGCGGGCCGCTGCTACCGCCACGCACTGCTGCAGCGCACGTTTGAGCCGGACAGCCCCAACTTCACCCCGCGTATCAGCGGTGTTGTAAAGCCGAACGGTGGTTTTAACCTGTCCATTTTGAAAAGCGACAACGGCGACAAAGACAATACACTGCGGTATTTCTATGAGTATGAAAGCTGCCGCGCGGGACAGGGACGTTATATCCACACCTACCTCGGTGATGGCAGCCCGCTGCCTAGCTTCGATGGAGAACCGACACTGGTTACGATACCGGGAAATCTGGAAACTTTCACCCGCACCGTATGGGACAACCTGAACAGTGACAATAAAGTTTCCCTATATACCTGCTTTATCGATTTACAGACCGGCAAGCATACTTCTAAAATCGTCAATAGAAATGTTTGAGGAGGGCAATGTATGAAAGAACTGGAATTGAAATATGGCTGCAACCCGAACCAGAAGCCTGCGCGTGTCTTTATACGGCAGGGTGAACTGCCCATTCAAGTATTAAATGGCCGTCCCGGCTATATCAATTTGCTGGACGCACTCAACTCTTGGCAGTTGGTGCATGAGCTGAAAACAGCCACCGGCCTTGCCAGTGCCGCCTCTTTCAAGCACGTTAGTCCAGCGGGTGCCGCGGTGGCAACCGAACTTTCCGATACATTGAAAAAGATCTATTTTGTAGATGACTTGCAGCTTTCTCCGCTGGCATCAGCCTATGCCGCCGCACGCGGCGCGGACCGGATGTCCTCCTACGGTGATTGGGCCGCTTTGTCCGATACCTGCGACAAAGAAACCGCTCTGTTTTTAAAGCGGGAAGTGTCCGACGGCGTCATTGCCCCTGGCTACACCGATGAGGCTTTGCAGATATTGAAAAAGAAGCGCCGCGGCAGCTACAATGTGGTGCAGATTGACGCTTCTTATGTCCCCGCGGACGTGGAGCAGAAGGACGTTTTCGGCGTTACTTTTGAGCAGTGCCGCAATAACTTTAAAATCAACAATGCCCTGCTGGAAAATATTGTGACGGAGCAAAAGGACCTGCCCGAAAGTGCCAAGCGCGATATGCTCCTTTCTCTTATTACACTGAAGTATACCCAGAGCAACTCGGTCTGCTATGTAAAGGATGGCAAGACGATTGGTGTCGGTGCTGGCCAGCAGAGCCGTATCCATTGCACCCGTCTTGCCGGTAATAAAGCGGACGTTTGGTGGCTGCGTCAGCACCCGAAGGTGCTTGCCCTGCAGTTTGTGGACGGCATTCATCGGCCGGACCGCGACAACACGATTGATAACTATATTTCCAACGAGTGGGAGGACCTGCTGGAAACGGACAACTGGAAGCAGTTTCTGAAAGTAAAGCCGGAACCGCTGACATGCGAGGAAAAGAAAGAATGGGCGGCGAAGCTTTCCGGTGTAACACTGGGCAGCGACGCTTTCTTCCCCTTTGGCGACAACATCGAGCGCGCACACAAAAGCGGCGTGAAGTATGTGGCCGAACCTGGTGGTTCTATCCGTGACGACAATGTCATTGATACCTGCAACAAGTACGGAATGGTCATGGCGTTCACCGGTATGCGCCTGTTCCACCACTAAGAACGGCAGAAGAAGGGGAGCATTGCAATGAAAATTCTGGTAGTCGGCGGCGGCGGCCGAGAACACGCCGTTATCCGTCAACTGATGGAGAGCCGCCGCGCGGACAAAATTTACTGCGCACCCGGCAACGGCGGCATTGGCTGTGATGCTGAAAACGTGCCGATTGCAGCGACAGATGTAGCGGGTATGGTGGACTTTGCGAAGAAAAACGATATTGACATGGTGTGTGTCACGCCGGATGACCCGCTGGCGGCGGGTATGGTCGATGCCTTTACCGAGGCTGGCATTCCAGCTTTTGGCCCGAACCGCGCCGCGGCGCAGATTGAGGCCAGCAAGGTATTCAGTAAGAACCTGATGAAAAAATATCATATTCCCACAGCGGCGTATGAAGTTTTTGATACACCGGAAAAAACGCTTGCCTATGTTCGGAAACAAAACCGCTATCCGGTCGTTATCAAGGCGGACGGCCTTGCGCTGGGCAAAGGCGTTATCATTGCGCAGAACTTTGATGAGGCAAAGGATGCCGTGCATACCATCATGGAGGACAAGGTGTTCGGCAATTCCGGCAATCAAGTGGTTGTTGAAGAATTCCTGACTGGTCCGGAAGTCAGTGTGTTAGCCTTTGCGGACGGCAAAACGCTGAAGCCAATGGTCAGCAGCAAGGACCATAAGCGTGCGCTGGATGGAAACAAGGGCAAAAACACCGGCGGAATGGGTACCATTAGCCCGAACCCTTCCTATACCGATGCCATTGCCGACGAATGCATGAAGACTATTTTTATGCCGACATTGAAGGCCATGAATGCAGAGGGCCGGCCGTTTAAGGGCTGCCTGTATTTTGGACTGATGCTGACGCCGGACGGCCCGAAAGTCATTGAGTACAATTCCCGTTTCGGTGACCCGGAGGCACAGGTTGTGCTGCCACGGTTGAAAACGGACCTTGTCGATATTTTTGAAGCGACCATCAACGGCACACTGGATAAAATCGATATTCAGTGGAAAAAGGAAGCCTGCGCCTGTGTCATTATGGCGAGCGGCGGCTATCCGGGCAGCTACAAAAAAGGACTGGAAATTTCCGGTCTGGACCAGAACGGCCAAGTGGAGGGCGCAATGGTTTATCATGCCGGCACGCTGAAAAAGGACGGAAAGTTTTATACCAACGGCGGCCGTGTGCTGGGCGTTACCTGCACCGGAGCCACTTTGGAAGAAGCACTGCAGAAATCTTATACGGCTGTTGCAAAGATTCACTGGGATGGTGTACAGTACCGTCATGACATTGGCCACGCCTAAAAACACAATCTAGCCAAGACAGCAAAGTCACCGCAGAAACGTTTCTGCGGTGACTTTTTTGTACAAAAGAAAAAAGAATTGCATTAAAGAGCGGCGGCAGAAATTTTCTGCCGCCGCTCTTTAATGCTTAAATGCGTTTATTTTGCCAGTGCACGAGTCAGCCATGCGTCTGCAATATCCATTGCCAAGTACAGGCCGGACTTTTCACTGTTCTTTACGATTTGTTTGCGGGACTGCATGGCTGGGTCCGTCAGCATCAGCTGTACGGCTACTTTGTCAGCCACATCCATGTCCTTTACCTTTTTTGTGCTCTTAATTTCCAGCCGGCAGACATACCGGTCCTTCATGCTGCCATAGTACAGTACATTGCCGCTGCGCACCAGCGGTTTGCCTTTGTACATGGGGAACTTTGGTTCCGTTTTCTTTTCGCTCAATAGGAGGCCTCCTTTTTAGGCGGAAGTTAGGTTCAGGTCTGCAGATAAGATTTTACCAGTACCTGCAAAAGTTCATCTCGGTCGACCTTGCGGATAAGGCTGCGCGCGTTGTTGTGGGTGGTGATATACGTTGGGTCTTCCGAAAGAATATATCCCACTATTTGGCTGATGGGGTTGTATCCTTTTTCCTGTAAAGCCTGGTATACCGTCGTCATAATTTTTTTAATATCTTCTTCCCGGTTGCCGCCAATCGAAAAGGTCATGGTCTTATCCTGCATACGATCACCTCCTAATATAAAGTTATCATACATCAGAAAGTGGTAAAATGCAAGGCAGGAAATGTGAATAATTGGGCATGACTTTTTAAAAAGCAGTGTATTTTTGCGGTTTTTTGGGAAGAAATGTGCATATTACTCGCGCAGGGCGGCACCGATTTTCTCCAGTTCCTTCATTACGCGGTGCAGGGAGCTGTTTATCTGTTCGTCCGTCAGGGTAGTGTCCGGGCTGCGTAGGACCAAGCTGAAGGCTACACTCTTTTTGCCGCGGGAAATCTGCTCGCCGCGGTACACATCAAAAACGCTGATGGTTTCCAGCAGCTTACCGGCGCCGCGGCGGATAGCCTTTTCCAGGTCACCGACAGGCACTTCGGCGTCACAGATGAGCGCAAGGTCACGGGTGACAGCCGGGAACTTCGGCAGGGTACGGTAGGTGTGCTGCGTGTGGGCGTGCTTGCGCAGCACCGGCACGTCCAGCGTAAAGGTATACACGCGGGTGTCGAGGGAATAGTTTTCCGCCGCAGTGGGGTGTACTTCCCCGAGAATGCCCAGGGTGTCCTCACCGGCGGACAGCTTTGCGCAGCGGCCGGGGTGGTAGCTGCATGCGTCTTTGCAGGCAGTGATGTCCCAATCGTCAACGCAGAGCTTTGCCAACAGTGTTTCTACCATGCCTTTGGCAGTAAAGAAGTCATAGCCCTCACCGTACATGCCGCAGATGAGTGTGGGACGCTCCTCCGGCAGGGCGTCCGGGCCATCAGCGGGCAGGTAAACGTTGGCCAGCTCGTACAGGCACGCCTGCGGGTTGCGGTTGTTGTAGTTGCGCGACAGAATCTGTAGCACGGAGGGCAGCAAAACCGTGCGCATAATGCTGGTATCCTCACCCAGCGGATTGCGCAGGGTAACGGAAGTACGCAGTGGGTCGTTTGCCGGCATGAGAATTTTGTCATATTCTTTGGGAGAAATAAAGGAATAGGACATAATTTCGTCCGCACCCAGTGCCTGCATTTCGTTGTGCACAGTGCGCAGAAAATGCTGCTTGGGTGTCAGTACACCCTCGGCGCCGCCGGGCAGCTTTTTGCTTTGAATGCTGTTGTAGCCGTAGAAACGGGCGACTTCTTCTGCAATATCCGCCTTATGCTCCAGGTCGGGGCGGAAGGTCGGCACCAAAATATCGTCACCGTCGAATTCACACTCCAGCTTCAGAAGAATTTTCTTCATCATTTCGGGGGCAATATCCGTGTGCAGGAAGCGGTTGGTCCAATCCGGCTCGAAACGGATGCGGTGTTTTTCCTTGCTGGAGTGGTCGTCCACGATGATGCCGTCCATGACGTCGCCGGCGTCCAGCATTTCCACCAGTTCGCAGGCACGGTTAATCGCGGGAATACAGTTGTTGGGGTCCAGTCCCTTTTCATAGCGGCCACTTGCCTCGGTACGCAGGCTCTGGTCACGCGCGGTCGTGCGAATACTGGGGCCGCTGAAGCAGGCGGACTCAAAAACGATGGTCGTGGTATTGTCCGTAATACCGCTGTTCTCGCCGCCCATAACACCGGCAATGGCCATGGGCTTGCTGCTGTCAGTGATGACCAGCTGCTTTTCAGTCAGGGTGTGCTTGTCGCCGTCTAGGGTCGTGATGGTTTCACCCGGTTTGGCATGGCGTATACGAATGGTGCGATCCTGCACGCTCTCCAGGTCGAAAGCGTGCATGGGCTGACCGTATTCCAGCATGACGTAATTTGTAATATCCACAATGTTGTTGATGGGGCGTACACCCATGGCGCGCAGGCGTTCCCGCATCCACAGCGGCGAGGGTTTGACACGCACATTTTTTACAACACGGTTTGTATAAATGGAGCACAGGTCCGGTGCCTCAATCTTCACGTCCAGCAGGCCGGTACAGTCACCGGCACCGCCCTTGACAACCGGCGTGTGCAGTTTGAGCGGTAGGTGGAAAGTTGCCGCTGCCTCACGTGCCAGGCCGATGACGGAGAAGCAGTCCGGCCGGTTGGAGGTGATTTCAAACGCAACGGTCGTGTCATTCAGACCCAGCGCCTCATGAATATCCATACCCAGCTGTAGCTTGCAGCCGTCCGTTTCCGTCAGCACCATAATGCCATCCTCTATGGTGGAGGGGAAGTCATGGGTAGTCAGACCAAGCTCGGCAATGCCGCACAGCATACCGTTGCTTGCCACACCGCGCAGCTTGCCGCGCTTAATTTTCTTGCCGCCGGGCAGGGTGCTGCCGTGCAGTGCGACCGGCACATAGTCGCCGACCTTCAGGTTTTGGGCGCCGGTGACAATCTGCAGCGGCTCCTCGTTTTCATTTACCGTTGTTTTGGTAATCCACAGGTGGTCACTGTCTGGATGGCGTTCCAGCGATAAAACTTTGCCGACCACCACTTTGGAAATCTCTTCACCTTCGGTGCTCCAGCTTTCCACTTTGCTGCCGCTGAGGGTAATAGATTCTGTGAACTGGCGCAGCGGCATGGGGGGCAGGTCCACAAATTCTTTGAGCCAACGCATTGAAAGATTCATTATTTAATATATCCCACACTTTCCGTTATACACTGAGTAATTACACCGCTTCAGAACTGTTCCAAAAAGCGGACGTCATTTTCGTAAAACAGACGCATATCATCGATGTTATACCGACGCATGGCGATGCGTTCCAAACCGATGCCGAACGCAAAGCCGGAGTACTCCTCCGGGTCAATGCTGCAGTTGGAAAGGACCTTCGGGTGCACCATGCCGCAGCCGAGAATTTCAATCCAGCCTTCGCCCTTACACAGGCGGCAGCCTTTGCCGTGGCAGTTGAAGCACTGTACGTCCACTTCGGCGCTGGGCTCCGTGAAGGGGAAGTGATGCGGACGGAAACGTACTACGCTGTCCTCACCGTACAGGCGCTTAATAAATGTTTCCAGTGTGCCCTTCAGGTCGGCAAAGGTAATGCCGTGGTCCACGACCAGCCCCTCTATCTGGTGGAACAGCGGGGAGTGAGTGGCGTCTACAGCGTCACTGCGGTAAACACGCCCCGGCGCGATGATGCGGATAGGCGGTTTCTGGCTCTGCATGGTGCGCACCTGCACCGGGCTGGTCTGGGTACGCAGCAGGACCTTGTCGTTGATATAGAAAGTATCCTGGTCGTCGCGGGCCGGGTGGTCCTTTGGAATATTCAGTGCCTCAAAATTGTAGTAGTCATACTCTACTTCCGGGCCTTCTGCGATGCTGAAGCCCATGCCGAGGAAAATCTCTTCGAGGTCTTCCAGTGTCAGCGTTAGCGGGTGTTTGCAGCCCAGATGGCGCTGTTTGCCGGGCAGGGTTACGTCCACCGCTTCGGCCTGCAGGCGATGCTGCAGTTCCAGCTGCTTCAGTTCCTCCCGACGCTCTGCAACAGCGTCCTCTATTTTGGCGCGCACGTCGTTGGCCAGTTTGCCGACCACGGGGCGTTCTTCCGCGGACAGATTTCGCATCTGTTTGAGAATGCCCGTTAGGGAACCTTTTTTTCCAAGGTAGCGCACACGCAGCTCGTCCAGCCCCTTCTGGCTGTCGGCGCCGTGCAGCTCCTGCAGCGCTTTGCTGCCGAGTGCCTGCAGTTCTTCTTTTATCATGTTACGGTCCTCATCCTTTCCGCCGCAAATAAAAAAAGCCCCCGCCCCACATAAGGGGCGAAGGCTTGTAAATCTTCGCGGTACCACCCTAATTTTATACTTTTGCAGCCGATAACGGGGCCGTCCGTTCCCGCCTACTAAAAGGTGCAGTTCAGCGGGAACGCTCAAAAGGGAACTTCACAAACCCGGTGCAGGCGGGCACGTTTTCAGCCGACGGCGTGCCCTCTCTGTTCCTGTGCGGCGGGTGCTACTTCCTTTGTCACAGCGTTTACGGGGATATTTAAATTTATTATAGCATGGGTAGCCCGGAAATGCAAGGTGGAGCGTCTCCGGCCGTTGTATTTCTGCTCCGCCTATGTTACAATATTTAGCATATAAAGAACTGCCATAAAAGCTAAAATGCGGAAAACCGGAGGAACCCTGCAAATGGACATTTTCTGTGAAGAGATTATCAAACGTAAATTCAGCGCAAAGGACGCGGGCATTTTGCTTTTGTGTCTGGTCGGCGCCGTTGTCATTCTGCTGTTACCCATGATTTTCACGCCGCTGCTGTACTTCTTTATCTTTATTTTGGCCGGTGTTGGTTTTGGCCTGTATTACCTCATCACCAGTATCGACTGGGAGTTTGAGTACAGCATTACAAACGGCGACTTCACCTGTGATAAAATCATTCACCGCCGCAAGCGCAAGCCGCAGTTTTCCATTAACCTGCACGATACAGAGGAGATTGGAAAATACGACCCGCAGAAATTTACCGGCAGAAAATTTGATTACGTTTATCGGGTGGGTCGAACTGTCGGCGGCACCGACGGGGAGTGGTATTTGGCTGGCCATTACGGACAATACGGCAGACTGCTGGTGGTTTTTAGTCCCAGTGATAAAGTACTGAATGCGATTCATCCGTTCATCAAGCGTACAGTGGACACTTCCGCGTTGCCGAAACCGCAGGCGGCGGACAAACCGGCATGCTGACGACAGGGCTTGACTTGTGTGAGATTGACCGTATTCGGCACTCCATGCGGAACCCGCGCTTTTGCGGGCGCGTTTTGGGAGAATGGGAATATGAGCAGCTGAAAGAACGCGGGTTTCCGCCGCAGAGTGTTGCGGCTTCTTTCAGCGCAAAAGAAGCGTTTGGTAAGGCGATGCACACGGGCCTTGCCGGCTTTTCCCTGCGGGAAGTGCAGCTGATGCGCAAGCCGAACGGTGTACCGTACCTCGCATTAAGCGGCGCGGCGGCACGGCTGGCGGACGGGTGGCAGTTTTCGGTCAGCGTGACGCACACTGCTGCTACGGCGGCGGCGGTCGTACTGGGTGAACGAAAGGACGCTGAAATATGAATTGGATTCCTGAACAGCTTGCTTTTTCTGTTGCGAAGCAGCGCCCAAAGGACAGCAACAAAGGCACCTTCGGGCGCCTTTTGTGTATCTGCGGCAGTGCGGGTATGGCCGGGGCCGCTATGCTGTGTACAGGTGCGGCCCTGCGCTGCGGCACGGGACTGGTGGACGCCGCTCTGCCGGAGAGTATTTACCCCATTGTGGCGTCCCGTCTGCCGGAAGCGGTGTATACCGTTTATCGGGAGGACGACTTTTCACCGGTACTGCACTCCCTGCGGAAAGCCTCCGCCTGCGTGCTGGGGTGCGGCCTTTCCACTGCGCACCCCGAACGGGTGCGGAATGTATTGCGTGCCTGCTGTGATCCGCTGGTGTTGGACGCCGACGGTCTGAACTGCATTGCAGAAGATGTTTCCGTGCTGGACACAGTTTCGGCGCCGCTGGTGCTTACGCCACATCCGGGAGAGATGGCACGGCTGCTGCATTGCTCGGTCGAAGATGTGCAGGCGGACCGCGTCGGTGCGGCCGCTTCTTTCGCGGCAGAGCACAAAGTCATTCTGGTGCTGAAAGGCGCCGGCACACTGGTTGCTGCTCCAGACGGTCGTTTGCTGAAAAACCCGACCGGTAATCCTGGCATGGCGCGCGGCGGAAGCGGTGACCTGCTGGCGGGCATGATTGGCGCTTTTTTAGCACAGGGAATAGAACCGTATACGGCCGCTGCCGCCGCAGTCTATCTGCACGGACTGGCAGGGGACCGCTGTGCGGCGCGTTTCTCTCAGCAGGCGATGCTGCCGCATGATATGCTGAATGAACTGCCGCGAATTTTTTTACGGATTGAAAACACCCGCCGGATCTGATACTTTTATCAGAAACAGAATTCTTCATCCCCGCATACACTGTGGCAGAAGAGCGGAAAAATGTATAGATTTTACCGCTTCTGCCAATGCTATCTGCAGAAAATAAAACGCGGAGCGTGAGATGTATGCAGGTTAGACGTGGAGATATTTTTTACGCAGATTTAAGCCCAGTCATTGGTTCCGAACAGGGTGGTGTGCGGCCGGTCCTCATCATTCAAAACGATGTGGGGAACCGTTTTAGCCCAACGGTCATTGCGGCCGCCATTACCAGCCAGCGCGGCAAAACCGAGCTGCCGACACATATCCACCTGAACGCCGCCGCCACCGGCCTTGCCCGTGACAGTATCGTTCTGCTGGAGCAGGTGCGCACATTGGATAAACACCGCCTGCGGGAGCACATTGGCCGTGTCGGGGAGGAAAGCATGAATGCGGTGGACCGTGCCCTATCTGTCAGCTTTGGTCTGATTCCACAGCCTCGCCACCGTTTTTCCGGTGTCCCTGCCGCAGCAGCACAGGTTTCTCATGGAGCTGCTACATAAAAACAGCGCCGGGAAAAGAAAACAAAACAGACAAAAGCAGCGGCCCGCCGTTTATGGCAATGGAACCGCTGCTTTTTTACTGCTGTCCTGCAGGGACAGCGGACAGGGACGATATTTCATTATACGGCGCGAAATACGCCGACACCCACCAGCCCCGGGCCGGTGTGTACAGCCATGGAAGCATTTATCTGTTTTTCAACTACAACTTTCCCATTTGGGAAAAAGGCCGGAAGCCTGTCCCGCAAAATATGTGCTTGACTGGCCGCTTCACCGTTCATCAGTGCCAGCCACACTTTTTGATTGGTTGCCAGTTTCCCGACGGATTCCAGCATACGGCCGCTGCCGTCTTTTTTGCCGCGTACCATGGCGGCGGTATAGTAGGTTCCTTCGTCATTGCAGGAGATAATGGGACGGATATTCAGCACTTTGCCAATTAGTCCAGTTACGCGGCCAATTCTGCCGCCAGCACGCAGGTAATCAAGCGTGTCCATGTAAAAGAACACTTTGCTGGCGTACTGTCCATTTTTCAGGGCAGAGGTAATCTGCTCAAAGGACATGCCCTGCTGAATGGCACGGGCGGCCCACAGTGCATAGAATCCGGTGCCGATAGAGATGTTCTTGCTGTCAAATACAAAGATGTCCATATCAGGGAACTCTTTTGCGGCGTTCTGCACGGTCTGGAATGTACAGCTCAGTCCACTGGAAATACAAATGGAGATTACTTTGCGGAAGCCCTGACTGTGCAGCTGTTCCAGCACGTCACAGGTTTCCTGCACATTGGGGGCAGAAGTGGTGGGAATCTCCTTGGGAAAACGGTTGTAAACCATCTGTGGGGTAATCTCTGTGCTGTCAGCATAAGCCTTGTCCTGGTATATGACGCGCAGGTCCATGGTTGTAATGCCATATTTGTTTTTCAGGTCTTCCGGCAAGTCACTGCCAGAATCAACAAGAACTGCGATTTTTTCGCTCATCATGTATCTCCTTTTTCAGGCGGCAAGGCTGCCTGCAGTATTCTTCTCTTGTATAGTATGGCAGTTATTGGTGCGGAAAATTCCACTTTTCACAAAGGAAACGAAGAAGAAATTCCGCTAGGTGGACTTGCTGCCCGATTTATTGTATAATATAGCGACCGCAGAAACACGGCCTGTGCAGATGAAACAAACTCACAACGGGATGGGAACATCCATTTTTGTAATACATAAAAATGAAGGAGGAAATAATATGACAGTGCTAAAAGGGGAAGGCGTAAGCAAAGGTGTTGTATTCGGCAAAGTTCGCTTTTTCCACAGGAATTCGGCGGCTGTCGAAAAACGCACGGTGACGGATATAGAAGCAGAGACCAAACGCTTTGAGGATGCCCGTGCGGCTGCTGTGACACAGCTGGCCAATTTATATGTAAAAACACGCAATGAACTGGGGGAAGAGAATTCCCTGCTGTTCCAAATCCACCAAATGATGCTGGAGGATGTGGATTACGGCAATTCCATTACAGATAAAATAACAAATGAAAAGGTTTGTGCAGAGTACGCTGTGCAGGAAACCTCCAAAGAATTTGCGGAGATGTTCTCACAGATGGACGACGAATATATGCGCGGCCGTGCGGCGGATGTTAAGGACGTTTCCGCGCGTGTAATTGCCATTTTGACCGGCAAAGAGACCGGCGGCCTTACCGGCAGTGCGCCATGCGTGCTGGCGGCGGACGATTTGGCCCCCAGTGAAACGGCCCAGCTGGACAAGGCACAGGTGCTGGCATTCATCACGGCAGAAGGTTCCTATAATGCCCATACGGCAATTTTTGCTCGTACCATGGGCATTCCGGCAGTCATTGGTCTAAAAGACCAGCTGGCATCGGAGCTGGAAGGCAAAGAGGTCATTGTGGACGGTTCCACCGGCTGTGTCTATCTGGATGCGGACAAGGCAACCCGTCAGGCCATGAACGAAAAGCATCAGAGCGAGGAAGCACGCAAGCGCCTGCTGTCCCTGTACCGCGGCCGTCCTACCGCAACCAAGAGCGGCCATCATATCGACCTGTGTGCCAACATCGGCAACCCGAAAGATATGGCTGCCGTACTGGAAAATGATGCGGAGGGCATTGGCCTGTTCCGCAGTGAGTTCCTGTATCTGGAAAGCAGCGATTATCCAACCGAGGAGGAGCAGTTCCAGGCTTACAAAGCGGTGGCGGAAAAAATGAACGGCAAACGGGTGGTTATCCGCACGCTGGACATTGGCGCCGACAAGCAGGCAGACTATTTCCACCTGCCCAAAGAAGCGAACCCGGCTATGGGTATGCGTGCCATCCGTATTTGTCTGACACGTCCGGAAATTTTTAAGACGCAGCTGCGCGCCTTGTACCGCGCCTCTGCCTACGGAAAAATCGCCATTATGTTCCCGATGATTACTTCTGTAGAGGAAGTACAGCAGTGCAAACAGATTGCCGCACAGGTGCGCGGTGAACTGACACAGGAGGGAATTCCGTTCTCTTCTTCCGTGGAGCTGGGCATCATGATTGAAACACCGGCTGCTGCGGTCATCAGTGATGACCTTGCCAAAGAAGTGGACTTTTTCAGCGTTGGCACCAACGACCTGACACAGTATACACTGGCCTGCGACCGCCAGAATCAGGATATTGCCCGGTTCTGCAACACGCACCACAAGGCTATCCTGCGTCTGATTCGTATGTCCGCTGAAAATGCCCACAAGGCCGGTATTTGGATTGGCATCTGCGGCGAGCTTGGTGCAGATGAGAGCCTGACACGGACCTTTGTCGACATGAGTATTGATGAGCTTTCCGTTACGCCGACCTCAATTTTGGGCCTGCGTGCGGCTATTTCTGAAATCGAATAACGGCATTCTGACAGAAAAAAATACAAAAAGCGGCTTTACCGAACAGGACTTTCGTTCCTGCGGCAAAGCCGCTTTTTTATTGTCAATTTTGTTTATCAATCGTACCGTGCTTTTCCGCTTCCGGACAGCGGCGGCAGTCTTTTGGAAAAACATATGGCGTCTTCCAGTCCGCGGTATCTGCCGTAGTTTTCACATGGCTGATAGCCGCAGCGCAGGTAAAACTGCACAGCCTTTTGATTTGCCTTTCGTGTTTCTAAAATGAGGCGTGTATAGGAAAGCCGACGAGCCTCCGCTTCCAGATATTTTAGGATACGGCTGCCAATGCCATGGCCGCTTTGACAGGCGTACACACGTTTAACCTCCGCAGTGTTGTCGGACACTTCACGCAGGGCACCGCAGCCGACCGGTCGACCTTCCAGCTGGGCCACCGCAAACAGCGCCCGCGGATTTTCCATGTCCCGGAAGTCAAAACCGGAAGCTCCGCTGCACCCGGTTAACTCCGTAAGCTTTGCAGAAAGTTCACCCATCAGCTGCTGCGCCTCTGGGGACGAAACGGGCATTTTCTGTATGGTCACTTTTTCCTCCATAAGAAGAAAGTTCTACCGGCAAGTGGTTACACTGTATCACAATTCATTGGTACAGACAAGTAGTATTTGTTGAACAATTTGAAAATAAACGGATTTTGAGGCGAAAAAGTGCCCTGCCTTTCCAGCGGCAGCCAGAGAAAGCAGGGACGCTTTGTTATACGGAAAATGAAAAATTAAGCTTGTGTGGAAGGAACAACGGCACCGCTGTACTTCTTGTTAATGTAGTCCTGCGTTTCTTTGCTGGTCAGGGCTTTATACAGGGCCTTCAGTTCCGCACGGTTTTCGTCGCCCTGCCGTACAGCCAGCACATTGGCGTAAGTTTTAGCGGCAAGGGAGGAGTTCTTTTCCATGGCCAGTGCGTCGCTGACTTTCAGCCCGCCGCTGATAGCATAGTTGCCGTTGATAACAGCGAGGTCCACGTCCTGAATCGCACGGGGCAGCTGCGCGGCTTCAATTTCCTGAATCTTAATGTGCTTCGGGTTTTCGGCAATGTCCTTCTGTGTGGCAGTAATGCCGGCATTTGCTTTCAGTTTGAGAATACCGTTATCCTGCAGCAGAAGCAGAGCGCGGGCTTCGTTGGTGGTGTCGTTCGGTACGGCAATGGTTGCGCCGTCCTTCAGGTCGGCCAGCTTTTTGGTCTTACCGGCATAAATGCCAAACGGCTCGTAGTGGATCGGGCCCATGGAAACCAAATGGGTGTTTTTTTCTTTGTTAAAGCTGTCCATGTACGGCTTGTGCTGGAAGTAGTTAGCGTCCAGATTTTTGCCCTCCAGTGCGAGGTTCGGCTGTACATAGTCGGAAAACTCCTTTACGACCAGCGTGTAGCCTTCCTTGGCCAGCTGCTGTTTGACAACACCGTTCAGGATTTCTTCATGCGGCGAAGGGGAAGCACCAACGATGATGGTTCCTTTTGCCGCAGCAGTGTTGGTGGAAGCCGCCGAAGAAGAAGCGCCGCCGCAGCCCGCAAGGGTGCCTGCCGCCAAAACGGCTGTCAGTGTAAATGCCAGTAATTTTTTCATAAAGAATCCCTCCTGAGAAATAAATGCAGTATGTGCCGATGATACCCTCTCAAAACGGCTGTATCAAATGCCGCAGAACAGCTGCTTTTCAGCGCTTGCGTCTGTCGGAACTGTCCGCCACTTTCAGGCCGACGCCCTGCAGAATCTGGGTGATGACGACCAGCAGCACGACCGTTGACAGCATGGTAATGCTGTCATAGCGGTAATAGCCATAGTTGGTGGCAATGGCACCCAAGCCGCCGCCGCCGACAAAGCCCGCCATGGCCGAGTAGCCGAGGATGGTGGTCGTGGCGATTGCCGCATTGCGCAGCAGACCGGGCTTTGCTTCCGGCAGAAGCACTTTCCAAATCGTCTGCCAAGTGGTGCAGCCCATGGACTGGGCCGCCTCCACCACGCCGCCGTCCACATCGGCCAGCGGGCTTTCTACCAGACGCGCGACGAACGGCGCCGCACTGATGGTCAGCGGGACAATCGTCGCGTTGGTGCCGATGGAAGTACCAACGATGGCCCTTGTAAACGGTATAATTGCTACCAGAAGAATCAGGAATGGAACGCTGCGCGTAATGTTGACAATCACATCAATGACCTTGTGGGCAGCAGCGTTTGGCCGGATGCCGTCTTTGGCGGTCACGACCAGCAGTACACCCAGCGGTAGACCGATGACATAGGCAAACAGGGTGCTGAAAAGAACCATATACAGCGTTTCTAGAATACCTTGCCCAAAAATGGGAAGCATATCACTGCTCATCTGTTGTCACCTCCTCTACAGTCAGGCCGCGTGCTCGACAGAAGGTGACCATTTGGTCGCCCAGTTCTTGGTCCTCAGGCAGCTGCAGAATCATTTGACCAACCGCCTTGCCGTTTAGGTCGCGTGTGTCCGCATACATAATGTTGACTTCCGTTTGGAAGTGCAGCACCAGCTGTGCCAGCACCGGTTCATGAGAATCCACACCGTCAAACACAAGGCGGATTTGCCGGCGGCCCAGCATCTGCCCTTTCCGTCCGGAAGAGGGCAGCACCAGTTTTTTGGCGGCGTCCGTTTTCGGGTTAGCAAAAATGTCGCGCACAGGCCCGCTCTCCACAACACGGCCGCCGGAAAGGATAGCCACACGGCCGCAGATTTCCTCAATGACGTTCATCTGGTGCGTAATGACCAAAATTGTAATACCGTAAGCATTGTTTATCTTTTTCAGCAGATGCAGAATACTCAGGGTAGTCGCGGGGTCCAGCGCACTGGTTGCCTCGTCACACAACAGCATTTTCGGCTCGGTGGCCAGTGCGCGCGCAATGGCCACACGCTGTTTCTGTCCGCCGGAAAGCTGGCTGGGGTAGCTGCCGGCCCACTCAGAAAGGCCAACAGTATTCAGCAGCTCTGCCGCATGTGCCCGTGCCTTCTGCTTGGGCACACCGGCAATTTCCAACGGGAAACTTACATTGCGCAGTGCAGTTCGCTGCATAAGCAGGTTAAACTGCTGAAACACCATGCTAATGGAGCGCCGTGCTTTGCGCAGCTCAGCAGGGGAGGCAGTCAGCATGTCCTGTCCATCGAACAGGATACTGCCGCTGGTCGGCTGCTCCAGTAAGTTAATGCACCGCACCAACGAGCTTTTTCCGGCACCGCTCATGCCGATGATGCCAAAAGTTTCACCGCGCTGAACGGTTAGGTCCACATGCTGCAGGGCGTTTACGGTACCGTCACGCGTAGTGTAGGTTTTACACAGGTCGTGAATTTCCAGAATAGGTTTTTCTTCCATACGATTCCTCTTTCCCAGCTCCGCAGGACAGAGCAGATGTACCAGCAGATAATAAAAAAGCGGCACAGCAAAAAAGCTGCTCCGCAGAAAGTCTGTTTCAGTTACAGAAAACACACGGGTTTTTTGCAGAGGAAACATCGGCTGACAGTTCTGCGGCAGTACAGTGTGGCACACATACAGCACATCATGCGACTTCCTCCTTTGCAAAACCTTTATTATCTATAAACTTTATCAATTTAGTATAGATTTCATGGTAACAGTGTACACATTTCGGTCTGCTTTGTCAAGCGTTTTAATTAAGAAATTTAACATTCAGCCATTTTGCATGGCGGAGTTCACAAATTTGCAGAACCCACGCAGAAAAACAGCTTTTTCCGCACAAAGGTGGATTTTACGGTGCAGCGGACATTCCAAAATGCATGAATCAGTCCTCCGGCAGCCACTCATAAATGCCGCAGATGCGCGGGATAAACTCGTGAAAAAACAGCTTTGGGTTTTGCGGTGAAACGAGGAAATGGCCCTCTACGCGGTAAACACCATCCTGATAAACAGCGTTTGCCAGCCGTGACGTACCACATGCGCCGCAGTTTTCACAGGTTGCTTCGTCTGGGTCCTCAAACTCTACCCATACACATTTTCCATCCAGCCCGGTAAGTCCTTTCAGTTTTTTTCCCTTCATCGGGCATCTTCTCCTTTTTTGTGCTGTTTCCAGTATACCCCACGTGTGCCGGTTTGTAAACGTATGTGGGCAGTGAATAAACAGAAAATGCAAACAGAAGCGAGAAAACGGAAGAATGGACGAGAAAAACCCACACGTGGCTTGTGCATTATGGCGCCCAATATCATTTCTGTTGAAATTTGATGGAATTTTCAGAAATAGATTGACAGATTACGAATTAAACACTATTATATCTGTTGTTGCGTTTGCATCTGACGAATATCCGGTCCTGTTCTGCTGCCGCAGCGTGAAAGCCTCTCGACTGCGAAAAATCCTTTGCGGGGCGCAGCGGAGATACAGCTCCGGGGGTAGCGTTTAACCATGCCTGGCTCAACGTAACTAAACAACCGCAAAGGGGATGCATTTCTATTGGAAAAAGCACCAATCATTGCACTAAAGGACATTGCCGTTGCCTTTGACGGCGAACCGGTCCTGCAGGACTTCAACCTCAGTATTCGGGACGGAGAGTTCGTCACGCTGCTGGGACCGTCCGGCTGTGGCAAAACCACCACACTGCGCCTTATCGGCGGTTTTGTCAAACCGGACCGCGGCGACATTTTCTTTAACGGCCGGCGCATCAATGACGTTCTGCCCTATCGGCGGGAGGTCAACACTATTTTTCAAAAGTATGCGCTGTTTCCGCACCTGAACGTGTACGACAATGTCGCCTTTGGTATGCGTGTACACAAACGTCCGGAAAAAGAGATACGCACCGCTGTGCGCAGTATGCTGGAGCTGGTGAACCTGCGCGGCTTTGAGCACCGCAGCGTGGAGCGCCTTTCTGGCGGGCAGCAGCAGCGTGTGGCCATTGCGCGGGCACTGGTGAACCACCCAAAGGTTCTGCTGCTGGACGAACCGTTGGGCGCACTGGACATGAAGCTGCGCAAGGATATGCAGGTGGAGCTGAAAAAGATTCAGCAGCAAACCGGCATTACGTTCCTTTTTGTCACACACGACCAGGAAGAAGCCCTTTCCATGAGCGATACGGTTGTTGTTATGGATGCCGGCCGTATCCAGCAGATAGGCACACCGCAGGACATTTATAATGAACCAAAGAACGCCTTTGTCGCCGACTTTATTGGGGAGTCCAATATACTGGACGGCGTGATGATGGAAGATTATTTGGTGGGGTTTGCGGGCTGCCGTTTTCACTGCGTGGACAAAGGCTTCGCCCCTATGGAGCAGGTGGACGTGGTCATTCGTCCGGAAGATATCGATGTTGTTGCGCCGGACAAAAGCCCGCTGCACGGGGTCGTCACCAATGTTACCTTTAAAGGGATGCACAATGAAATTATTGTGGACGTCGGCGGCTTTAAGTGGATGATACAGTCCATTCACTATACGGGTGTGAGGGAACACATCGGTTTGGAAATAGAGCCGGACGATATTCACATTATGCACAAGTCCAGCTATTCCGGTTCTTTCGGCGACTACAGTACGTTCAGCGACGAAATGCAAGAGGATATCCTTACCTCGGAGGAAGCGGAGGCCGAAGAAAAGGCCGGTGGGAAAGAGGAGGCACAGCCATGAAGTCCAAAAAAGCGCTGTCTCCGTACCTTGTGTGGATGATTCTGTTCACAGTTGTTCCCATGCTGCTGGTGCTGTACTTTGCCTTCACGGACCACAGCGGTGCTTTCACGCTGAAAAACCTACAGCAGGTGGGGCAGTACAGCAACGTCTTTCTGCGGTCCATCTGGCAGGGAGCGCTGGCTACGGTTATCTGCCTGTTGCTGGGATATCCGCTGGCCTATATCATTGCACACATGAAACTAAAATCACAAAGCGCGGCAGTTTTGCTCATTATGCTGCCCATGTGGATGAATTTTTTGCTGCGCACTTATGCGTGGATGACTCTTTTGGAGGACAACGGCATTCTCAACACCATGTTTGCGGCGCTGGGCCTGCCGAAAGTGCACATGATAAACACCGCCGGTGCGGTGGTGCTGGGTATGGTGTACAACTATATTCCGTATATGATTCTGCCGCTTTACACGGTTCTTACCCGCATTGATACCTCTGTACTGGAGGCGGCACAGGACCTTGGCGCCAACCGGACGCAGGTTTTCTGCAGGGTAACGCTGCCCATGAGTATGCCGGGCGTCATTTCTGGCATTACCATGGTGTTTGTGCCCGCAGTCAGCACCTTTATTATCAGTAAGATGCTGGGCGGCGGCAGCAATTTGCTGATTGGCGATGTGGTAGAGATGCAGTTTCTCGGCTCGGCTTACAACCCGAACCTCGGTTCGGCTATCTCGCTGGTACTGATGCTGCTGATTATCATTTGCCTTGGCATTATGAATCAGTTCGATGAGGGAGAGGAACAGGAGGCGGTGCTGCTGTGAAAACGGCCTCTAAAGTTTATATGTTCCTGATTTTTCTGTTCCTGTATGCGCCCATTTTTGTCCTTATCCTATTTAGCTTCAATAATTCAAGCGCGATGAGCCGTTCGGTATTTTCCGGTTTTTCACTGCGCTGGTACCGGCAGCTTTTTGGGGATAGCATGATTCTGGAAGCACTGCGCAACACGCTGATTATCGCCGTAGTGGCGTCGGCAGCTTCCACGGTGCTGGGCACGCTGGGCGCAATTGGTATCAACAGCCTGAAAAGCAAATGGGCACGTCGCATGACCATGAACGTGACGAACTTGCCGATGGTCAATCCCGAAATTGTCACCGGTGTATCTATGATGCTGCTGTTTGTTATTGCTACCCGTGCACTGGGCACCAGCCTTGGCATGGGCAGCCTGATTATTGCGCACATCACGTTTTGTCTGCCGTATGTTTTGCTTTCTATACGGCCAAAACTGCTGCAGATGGACCCACACTTGTACGAAGCGGCACTGGACCTTGGCTGTACACCGGCGCAGGCCTTTTTCCGGGTCGTGCTGCCGCAGATTGTGCCGGGCATTGTTTCCGGCGCCATTATGGCATTTACGCTGTCGATTGATGACTTTGTTATCAGCTACTTTACCAGCGGCACCACACAGACGCTGTCCATTTATATTTACTCCATGACACGCAAACGCATCAGCCCGGAAATCAACGCGCTTTCTACGATGCTGTTTGTGGTGATTCTGGTGCTGCTGCTGGCAGTGAACATCGGTCAGTCTGGCAGCGCCGCGCGTGCGGCCCGCCGCCGGGCGGCACAGGAGGAGGCGGAAGTACTGTGAAAAAACGGGTATTGTCCCTGCTCCTGGCGGGAATTCTGACCTGCGGCAGTGCTGTACTGCCGGCCTCTGCCGCGTCCGAAGGTACGCAAAAAACGAATGCTGCGTCCGGTACAATTATTCATGTGTATAACTGGGGCGAGTATATCAGCAGCGGTGCGGACGGCAGCATGAACGTCAACGCCGCGTTTACCCAAAAGACCGGTATTCGGGTGGATTACACCACATTTGATACCAATGAGTCGCTGTATTCCAAACTGGCGGGTGGCGGCGCACAGTATGATGTCATTATTCCGTCAGATTATATGATTAACAAGCTGATTAAACAGAATATGCTGGAAAAGCTTGATTTCCGGAATATCCCGAATTACAAATATATCGATAAACAGTATCGAAACCTTTCCTATGACCCACAGAACCAGTATTCTGTGCCGTACACATGGGGAACGGTAGGCATTTTGTACAACAAAAAGCACGTTAAAAAAGAAGAAACCAAGTCTTGGGACGTGCTGTGGAACCAGAAATATGCGGGCAAGATTTTGATGTTTGATAATCCGCGGGATGCCTTCGGCATTGCCCAGAAAAAGCTGGGCCTTTCCTACAACACCACGGACACCAATGATTGGGAGGCGGCCGCTACACTGCTGAAACAGCAGAAACCGCTGGTGCAGTCCTATGTAATGGATCAGATTTTTGACAAAATGGATTCCGGTGAGGCGTGGGTGGCGCCGTACTATGCCGGCGACGGCGAATCTTTGATGAGGGAAAATCCCGATATTGGCTTTACCATTCCCACAAAAGAAGGCACCAATTTCTTTGTGGACACCATTTGTATTCCGAAAGGAAGCAAAAATAAGGCGGCGGCCGAGGCGTATATCAATTTCCTGTGCAGTCCCGAAGTTTCCGCGGCCAATATGGAAGCCATCGGCTACTCTACACCGGAAACAGCTGCTCGAAAGTTGCTGCCAAAAGAAATGGCGGACAGCACCATTTGCTATCCGCCGCAGGAAATCCTGGAAAAATCGGAAGTGTTCACGAACTTGCCGGACAGCACGCTGACGCTAATTGATAATTTGTGGACCGAGGTCAAAATGGGCAGTTCCGGTGACACGCTGACACTCATTTTGGTGCTGTGCGCGTTTCTGGCAGCCTATATCGTCATTGTCGTTTATAAAAAGCAAAAACGAAGACGCGAAATGGAATAAAATAGAAGCACTGTTTTCGGTGAATGGACGCCGGAAACAGTGCTTCTTTCATTTTTTATGCTGATGTTAGACAGAAATGCCAAACAACTTTTCTGCATTATGACAGCCGGCGTCCAGAACTTCTTGTGCGGAAATGCCCCGCACAGCGGCAATGACCTCCGCGGAATAGGGAATCATGGTAGAGTCACAGCGGGCACCGCGCAGCGGCACCGGTGCCATATAGGGGCAATCGGTTTCGTTCAGCAGACGGTCCAGCGGAACCGCGGCCGCCGCACGCAGCGGCTTTTTGGCGTTTTTAAAGGTCACCGCACCGCCCAGACCAATGTACATACCGAGCCTCAGAATTTCCTGCATGGTTTCCACACTGCCGGAAAAACAGTGGACAACACCGCGCGGCCGATATTTTTGCAGCAGCTCCAGTGTATCGGCATGTGCGTCGCGGTCGTGGACGATAACGGGAAGGTCATAGCGGGCAGCAAGTTGCAGCTGAGCGGCAAAGGCTGCTTTCTGCACGTCGTGCGGCGGGTTGCCCTCGAAATGGTAGTCCAGCCCGATTTCTCCCATAGCGGCAATGCGGTTTTCCTCTTTGTGCTGCAGCAATGCTTCCAGCTGGGGCAGCCATGCGTCCGCGGAGGAGCCGATTTCCTCCGGGTGAATACCGACTGCCGCGTGAATGTATGGATAATGCTTTGCCAGCCGCACCGCATTACCGCAGCCTTCCAGTGTAGCGCCGCAGTTAATAATGTGACAAATGCCCTGCTGGGGCAGTGTGTGCAGCAAAATATCGCGGTCCGTGTTGAAGGCGGTGTCATCGTAATGTGCGTGACTGTCAAAAATATGCTGATAAGGCATAAAGATAAGTTTCCTCCTTTGCAGAAAAACAGGGCTGCCGCCAACCAGAGCAAACAGTCCTGCTTTTTGTATCTTTGTCTGTATGAAAGTCGAGGTTAGCCGCGGTCCATTGCCTGCCACTCTGAGCGCAGAATGGACCACAGAACAACGTCCACCGGGTGTCCCTGTCTATTCAAAAGGAACTGCCGCAGAACGCCCTCCCGCTGCATGCCGCTTTTCTGCATGACTTTACCGGAGGCGGGATTTCGGATATTGTGATAGGCATCAATACGGTTGTAGCCGACCTTTGCGAACAGGAAATCCTCCACCGCAATCAGCGCTTCCGTCATCAAACCATGGCTCCATAAACGGTGCGCCATGCAGTAGCCGATTGTCGCACGCAGGTTCTTGTCGTCCTGTCCTACAGCGTCAATGCAGCCAATGGGTTCGTTGGTTCGTTTGTCGGCAATACACCACCGGTAAGTTTCGGATTTGGCGTACTGCATGACCCACATACACAACAACTGCTCTGTTTGGGAAACCGATCGGTGCGGCGGCCAAGTCAGATACTGTGTCACCTGCGGGTCACTGGCCCAATTTTGGTACATGGCCGCAGCGTCCTCTATGGTAAAGCGCCTGAGCCGCAGACGGTAGGTCGTCATTTCCTGTGTACCGATGTGCTTCATAAAAAATCCCCTTACCGAATTTTGCTGCCGGCCGGCACACCGTCTAAGAAAACAACCTTTACGTCATTTTCACCGGCGTCTGCCGCGAGAATCATGCCCTGGCTTTCCACTCCGCAGAGCTTGGCGGGTTTGAGGTTTGCCACCAGCACAACCGTTTTGCCAACGAGGTCCTCCGGCTTATACCACTGGGAAATACCGCTGCAGACAGTGCGCGGTGTCCCGGTTCCGTCGTCCAGTGTCAGCTTTAAAAGCTTTTTGGCGCGCTTGATTTTTTCGCAGTCCATGATTTTTGCGGCGCGAAGTTCTACCTTGGCAAAATCGTCAATGCCAATCTGTGCAACACCCGCAAGTTCTTCCTTTACTTTGCCTGCGTTGTCCTGTGTGTTTTTGGCGGCGGGGTTGGGAATCAGGCGGTTCAGTTCTTCAATTTCCTTTTCAACGTCAATGCGCGGGAACAGGGGCTGGCCCTTTGTTACGGTGCAGCCTGCCGGGAAGTGGCCGAAGCTGCCGGCACGCGCATAGGTGCAGTCCTCTTTGGAAAGGCCAAGCTGTTCCTGAATCTTTGGTGCCGTGCTGGGCATGAAGGGTGTCAGGAGAATGGATACAATGCGCAGTGCTTCGCACAGGTGGTCCATCACAGCGGCCAAGCGGGCCTTTTTGGTTTCGTCTTTGCCCAGGGTCCAGGGTGCCGTTTCATCAATATATTTGTTGGTGCGGGCAATAAAGCGCCAAATTTCCTCCAGTGCTCGGCTGAACTGATAGGCGTCAATGTCGGCGTTACATTTGCTGCGCAGAGCGTTGCCCATTTCCTCCAGCTCATTGTCCGGTGCGGCGGTTTCCTGTTCCTGCGGAATCGTGCCGCCGAAATACTTCTGTACCATGGCGGTTGTGCGGGACAAAAGGTTGCCGAGGTCGTTTGCCAGGTCGGAATTGATACGGTTAATCAATGCTTCATTTGTGAACAGCCCGTCGCTGCCGAAGGGAATTTCACGCAGCAGGAAGTAGCGGATAGCGTCAACGCCATAGCGTTCACACAGCACATACGGGTCCACAACATTGCCTTTGCTTTTGCTCATCTTTGTGCCGTCACCAAACAGCAGCCAGCCGTGGCCGTACACCTGCTTTGGCAGCGGCAGGTCCAGCGCCATCAGTATCGCCGGCCAGATAATAGTGTGGAACCGCACAATTTCCTTACCGACAAAGTGCACATCGGCCGGCCAGTATTTTTTAAAGTCGCTGTCATCATCACTGCCGTAGCCCAGTGCCGTAATGTAGTTCGGCAGGGCATCCACCCACACATATACCACGTGTTTGGGGTCGAAGTCAACCGGCACGCCCCAGCTGAAACTGGTACGGGAAACACACAGGTCCTGCAGGCCCTGGTTGATAAACGAAATCATCTCGTTTTTGCGGCTTTCCGGCTGAATAAAGTCCGGGTGGTCCTTGTAGTACTGCAGCAGCCGGTCACCGTACTTGGAAAGGCGGAAGAAATACGCTTCTTCCTCAGCCCAGTTGACGGCACGGCCGCAGTCGGGGCATTTGCCGTCTTTCAGCTGTGTTTCTGTCCAGAAAGATTCACAGTCTGTGCAATACCAACCCTTATACTTGCCCTTGTAAATTTCCCCTTTATCGTACAGCTGCCGGAAAATTTCCTGCACGCCTTTCACATGATAGCTGTCAGTGGTGCGAATGAAGCGGTCATTGGAAATATTCAGCAGCTTCCACAGGTCCTGAAAGACCTTCGTTGTGCCATTTACATATTCCTGCGGGGTAATGCCGGTGGCTTCCGCTTTCTGCTCGATTTTTAGGCCGTGCTCGTCGGTGCCGGTCAGGAACATGACATCATAGCCCTGCATTCGCTTGTACCGGGCGATGGCATCGCTGGCCACGGTGCAGTAGCTGTGACCGATGTGCGGCTTGCCGGAAGGATAGTAAATGGGCGTTGTGATGTAAAAAGTCTTTTTCTCCATGTTTCTGCCTCCGCTATATTTTGAACAGATTTATCTATTCATTATACACGCATTTCAGGTCGATTACAATTCCTGACCTGTTTCTTTGTGCAGTTTTCCTACAGATACAAAAGACCGCCCTCCCCATTTCCGGGAAAGCGGTCTTTCTTTGTTTTGCTTGGTTTAACTGGTGCTGTTGGTTTCATAAATAAACTGCCGGAGCAGACGGCAGTTCTTTTCCATTTGGGCGACTTCCACCCAGCCGACCGAGCGGAGCGTTTCACCCTTAAAAGTGCCATCCGCGGGAATCTGCTGCGTTTTCTGTTTGGAAAGCAGCATAGGCAGGCTGGTGATGGATATACCGGCAAGGGAACTAGCCGACATGTTTGTCCACACCAGCGGCAGAAACTTGTTCATCGTAGCGGTCAGCTTGAAAGGTCCGGAAAGCGCCAGCTTTTTCATCAGCTGACCAATCACTTCCCGCTGACGCTGGGCACGGCCGTAGTCATTGCCATAGTTGCGGATACGGGTGTAGTACAGTGCCTGTACGCCTTTCAGGTTGTACTTGCCGGGGGTAAAGTGGGTGGCAAGGTTTTTGTTGAACTCAATGCACAGTCCCTGGTCCAGTGTGACGTCAATACCGCCGACATCGCTGATAATGGTCGAGAAAGAGTCGAAGTCCACGGCCAGATACTTATCAATTTTAATGCGGTAGTTGTTTTCCAGCGTCTGCATGGTCAGGGCAGGGCCGCCGTAGGCAAAGGCGGCGTTCAGCTTTTGACGGCCGTGGTTTGGAATTTCTACATAGGTATCACGCAGGAAAGAGGTCATTTTTATCTTGTTGTGCGTATGGTCAAAGGACAAAAGAATCAGCGAGTCACTGCGGTGCACATCGCCGGAAGCGAGGTCCATGCCGATGAGCAGGACATTGGTCACCAATGGACTGGACATCACTTTCCAGTCGGGCGCGTGTTCGGGGGTACGCACATAAGTACTTTGGCTGACGGTGTTGTGGGTGCGGTTCATGTTGGAAAACAGCGCGGTAAGCCACGCAAAGGAGAGCACCAGCAGCGCCAGCAGGATGCAGATAACGTTGCGGAAAATGTGATGTCCACCGCGTTTGCGGCGGGCTGTACTGCCGTAAGGGGTATGGCGGCCGGAACCGGATGGAGAGACAGACCGGCGGCGGTCTACGGTCGTGGCCTGGTCGTCCGGGTCAAAGCCATCGTGGTAGCGTACCTGTGTTGGGCGGGTACGGCGGGCATTTGCGCGCCGGCGGCGGGCGCTGTAGGCGGAAGCGTCCACCAGCGGTTCGTCCGTCCGCGGCCGGCGGGAAGAGTGGGAGTAAATATTGCGATTGTCTGCCGGGGGGCGGTCCTGCTGCCTGCGCTGCGTATATGGGTCACGCTGCGGTGGACGGCGGGAACCGCCGTTCTGCGGTGAATTGGACATTGGTTTTAAAAACCTCGTTTTCTGTAAAAAATTTTGTACCCTCATTTTACCGAGCACCTATGGGAATGTCAAGTTATGTAAACTTTCTGTAACCGCGCCTACAGCGGTTCCTTCTTTCCGGAAAATGTGGTAAACTTGACTGAAGAAGTAAAAAGCTCCTGTTTGCTGATGCTACGAAGAAGAAGGGATTTTTCATGCGTGAAAAGAAGCGAAAACTCGTCATTCGCGTGGTTGCGCTGGTTTGTGCGGTACTGATTGCGCTCAGCACGCTGGCAGCTGCTCTTTTTTGACGGCGGACATAACAAAAAAAGGCTTCAGGGACCAAACGGTTCCTGAAGCCTTTTTCCGTACACCAGTAAGCAGGGGCTGTTATTAACAAAGAAAACGAATCCCAACAGGAGGAAGAAAGATGGTTCTATCAAAGAAAAACAGGAATTAGTCCTGGAACAGGGCAGTGGAGAGATAACGGTCACCGGTATCCGGCAGCAGGGCGACAATGGTCTTGCCCTCATTTTCCGGACGTTTTGCCAGCTCGGTTGCGGCCCAGATAGCTGCACCGGAGGAGATGCCGACCAGTAAACCTTCCACTTTTGCCAGCTCACGGCCAACCACAAAAGCAGGGTCGTTTTCTACAGCGATGATTTCATCATAAATCTTGGTATCCAGTGTTTTGGGGATAAAACCGGCACCGATGCCTTGAATCTTATGCGGGCCGGCATGGCCTTTGCTCAGAACCGGAGAAGTTGCGGGTTCTACGGCGATTACCTTGACGTTGGGGTTCTGCTCTTTCAGGTAGGAGCCGGTGCCGGTCAGTGTGCCGCCGGTGCCAACGCCAGCCACAAAGAAGTCGACCTTGCCGTCGGTGTCACGCCAAATTTCGGGGCCGGTGGTTGCCTTATGGGCAGCCGGGTTAGCTGGGTTGACGAACTGGCCGGGAATGTAGGAATTGGGGGTTTCCTTTGCCAGCTCGTCGGCCTTAGCGATAGCGCCCTTCATGCCGGCGGCACCGTCTGTCAGCACCACTTCTGCACCGTAAGCCTTCAGCAGGTTGCGGCGTTCAATGCTCATGGTTTCAGGCATGGTCAGAATAATGCGGTAGCCGCGGGCGGCAGCTACGCTGGCAAGACCGATGCCGGTGTTGCCGCTGGTTGGTTCGATAATGACTGAGCCGGCCTTCAGCAGGCCCTTCTTTTCGGCGTCATCAATCATGGCAAGTGCAATACGGTCCTTTACACTGCCGGCGGGGTTCAGATATTCCAGCTTCGCAACGACCTTTGCCCTCAGGTCATGTTTCTTTTCATAGTTGGTCAGCTCCAGCAGCGGGGTGTTGCCAATGAGTTCTGTAAGGCTTTTATGAATGTTTGCCATGATAAATTCCCTCCATCAATTATGTTGTAGTTTGTATAGCGGTTTGGCCCACCGGAACTTTCATATAATTCATATACGATTTGTATTGATTTGCTTGTATGGCTAGAGTATAGCTGCTTTTGCGGTGGATGTCAATAGGTTTTGATAAAAACATTATTACTTTTATATCTTTGGTAATGATTATCCTAAAAAGCAGCGGCGGTGCTATGATTTCCTTAATGAATATAAAAAATCCGTCGGGGCATTTCGCCTCGGCGGATTTTGCTGTTTTTGAATTTTTAAGAAGCCTGTGCAAGGGTACTGTCTGTCGGCTGCGGCAGGCAGCTCTGTGAAACGCCAGTCCCTAGGGGAACCGCTTTGCTGGTCAGCTTTTTCTGGTTCATCCAGCTGTAAAAGCGGTTCCAGCGTACGGTATCGATTTGTCCCCATACAGCGGCACCATCGGTATATTTGCCGGCCAACCATGTGAGCGAGCGCTGTACCAGCGGCTGCTGATTTTTCACAGCGGGCACGGCCGCACACACCAGTTTTGCCGTGGTGTCTGGGTGAGCTGCCGCATACAGGTATCCTTCCCGTACAGCCGAAAGAAAATCTTTTGCCGTTTGTGGGTGCTGTTTCAGGAACGTGTTGTTCCCAGCCAGCAGGCAGGGGTACTCGTCCAGCGCGGGGACGGTGTCACGGTAAAACAGAAAATTCGCGGTTACACCGGCCTGCTTGCACGCAAGGCCGTCCCAGCTGTAGCTGCCACAGTAAGCAGCGCCGCCTTTCAGCGCGGCAGCGGCGTCCGCCGAAGCGATGCCGGTCTTTACCAACGCGGCCTTGCCGCCGTCCGCGGCAACGGTTTCTTTCAGCATGGCCCCTGTCAGCGGGATGTCCGCAGCTATCTGGCAGGTGGTGTTTTCCAGTTGCTTGGGACGTACCGTCTTTTTAGCGGCAGATGTCAGAATACCGGCATCGCTGTGCTGCAGCACAGCGGCTACCGCAGTTACGGCTTTGCCGGAACAGAGTGCGTTCGCAAAGGAAGTGCTTTGTTTGGCGACAGCGAACTGGGCGGTGCCGGAACTGGTGAGGTCCAGCGCTGCAGCGGAAGTGTCCGCTGTGCGAATGGTTACATTCAGCCCGTACCGGCCGAAATAGTCCTGCTTGTCTGCCGCGTAAATGCCGCCCAGCAAAGGAGCCGCGGTTTCGGAATCCACAGCGAGCGTTAATTTAATCTGCGGCAGGCTGCTGCGGGAAGATGGCGCTGTGCTGTCGGAAGCCGCCGAAGAAACAGCCGGTGTTTTGGACGAAGAAGTGGCGGATGAATTTGTGCCGCCCATACCGGTGCAGGCGGCCAGCGAAAGGCCCGTCAGCAGAGCCGCCAGAAGAGCGGCGGCTGTTCGTTTGCAGTTCATAAAAAGTTCCTCCCCGAAAATGGATACTGCAGAAAATGCGGAAAACGGGAATCCGTTTTATTTATGGAATTTTTCAGCAATATCCAGAACGGCGTCAATCACATACTGTACTTCTTCGTCCGTCATGGTCGGGTACAGCGGCAGGCTGATGATGCGCTGATAGTGCTTTTCTGTATTCGGGAAGTCACTGGGCTTAAAGCCATAACGGCTGGTGTAGGCGCTCATGTTGGTGACCGGAATGAAGTGAACGCTGGTGCCGACGTTGCGGTTGTTCAGTTCCACAATGAACTGGTCGCGGTCAATGGTGAGGTTTTCCGGCACAATGCGCAGCACATACAGGTGCCAGCAGTGTGTGGTGTATTCCGGTACGAACGGCGGGTCCAGTGCGTCGCATTTGCTGAAGGCGGCCTGATACTGTGCGGCAATCTTCAGGCGCTTCTGCTGCATTTCCTCCAGACGGTCCAGCTGACGCAGGCCCAGTGCGGCCTGAATATCAAACATATTATATTTGAAACCGGGTTCGCAGATATCATACTTCCAGCTGCCGCCTTTGGCGTAGCGGTTCCATGCGTTTTTGCTCATACCCTGGCCGGCCCAGATGCGTGCTTTTGCGTCAATCTCATCATTATCGGTTACCAGCATGCCGCCCTCGCCGGTGGTTAGGTTCTTGGTGGCGTAGAAGCTGTAGCAGGCAGAGCCCTTCAGATGATTGCCAATCAGGCGGCCCTTATAGCGGCTCCACAGCGCGTGGGCAGCGTCCTCGCTGACATACAAATGATACTTGTCCGCCAGTGCATAGATAGGGTCAAGGTCGCAGACCTGGCCGCTGTAGTGTACCGGAACGATTGCCTTGGTCTTTGGGGTGATTTTCTTTGCCACTTCTGCCGGGTCAATGCAGCCGGTGCGGTAGTCAATATCTGCAAAAACCGGCTTTGCGCCGCAGTGAATGACCGTGTTTGCGGTGGAGGCAAAGGTCATGGGAGTGGTGATGACTTCATCGCCGGGGCCAATGCCCGCGCTTAATAGGGAAACGTGCAGGGCAGCAGTGCAGGAGTTGAGTGCGAGTGCGTGCTTTGCACCTACATATTTTGCAAAGGCCTGCTCGAACTGCAGGGTGCGCGGTCCTCTGGCAATCCAGCCGGATTTCAGTGTATCAACAACTTCACCAATTTCAGCATTGGTGATGTCCGGACGGTTATAGGGAATAAAGTTCTCTCTGACGCGAAAGTTACTCATAGTTTGTCCTTCTTACTTATTTTATATAATAAATTTTTAGAACAAAAACCTGCACCAGCGCCGTGCAGACACTTTTGCAGTTCTAAATACATGATAATCTATAATACCTGCAAAGTCAATGCGGAAAAGGACTGTGTACCCTATAAAACATTTGACGATACCGCCTGTTTATACTATAATACTTAAGTTAAGGCAGTATGTGTTTCCACCCTTTGCTGGGCTTTTTGGCACAGACTGTTTAGATTGCTTCGCTAAAGAAGGTTATGGCAAATGAGTGAGTCTTGCTTTGTCCACCCCAGCGCCTGTGTTGATGACGGCGCCCAGATTGGAAACGGTACAAAGGTTTGGCACTTTTCCCACATCAGCGGCGGTGCCCGCATTGGGGAGGATTGCACACTGGGGCAGAACGTGTTTGTGGCGGACGGTGTTACCATCGGCAGCCACTGCAAAATCCAGAACAATGTCAGCGTTTATGAGGGCGTGCAGCTGGGCGATTACGTTTTCTGCGGGCCGAGCATGGTCTTTACCAACGTGTCGCGCCCGCGGTGCCGTTACCCGCAGCGCGGCGCTCAATTTTACAAGCCCACACCCATTGGCGACGGCACTTCCATTGGTGCAAACGCAACCATTGTGTGCGGCCACACCATTGGAAAAAATGCATTCATCGCCGCCGGCAGCGTGGTCACAACGGACGTACCCGCCCATGCCATTATGATGGGCGTGCCGGCACGGCAGCACGGCTGGGCCTGTGAGTGCGGTGCCAAGCTGGACGAGCATCTGCACTGCCCCAAATGCGGGCGGCAGTACGCGGAAGGCAAAGACGGCCTGCATGAGGTGAATGGCTGAATGCGGAGAACGGCCCTTTTGGGCCGACTGTTTTCAGGAGGAAACAAATAGTATGGATGAAATAAAGTTCAATGACCTTGGCGCCCAGTACCACGCGCTGAAAAAAGAGATTGACGCGGGGATTGCGGACGTTATTGCGGGTACACACTTCATTTCCGGTCCACAGATAGAGCAGCTGGAAAAGGAACTGTGCGCCTATACGGGCCGCCGGTACTGTGTGACCTGTGGCAACGGCACGGACGCACTGCGTATGCCGCTGATGGCCTGGGGCATACAAGCAGGGGACGCCGTCTTTGTTCCTGCCTTCACGTTCTTTGCCAGCAGCGAGGTTGTCAGCCTGTGCGGCGGTACACCGGTCTTTGTGGACAGCCGCCCGGATACTTTTGACATGGACCCCGAGGACCTGAAAAAGAAAATCGCTGCCGTGAAGGCAGAGGGCAAGTTGATACCCCGCGCGGTCATTGCGGTGGACCTGTTCGGCCAGCCGGCACAGTTCCCGGAAATCGAAAAGATTGCCGCGGAAAATGGCCTGAAAGTGCTGGAAGATGGTGCGCAGGGTTTTGGCGGGCGCATTGGCGAAAAGTGCGCCTGCTCCTTCGGAGATGCCTCTGCCACCAGCTTTTTTCCGGCCAAGGCGCTGGGCTGTTACGGCGACGGCGGCGCTGTCTTTACGGACGACCCGGAACTGTACAAGGTGCTCAAATCCATCCGTGTACATGGAAAGGGCAGCATGAAGTATGAAAATGTCCGTATCGGCGTAAATTCCCGTTTGGACACCCTGCAGGCGGCGATTCTGCTGCCAAAGCTGCACGCCTTTGATACCGAGAACACACATCGCATCCGTGCCGCCCAGCGTTACACGGATGCTTTGAAGGACAAGTTCCAGACGCCAACCGTGCTGCCGGGTTACCACTCGAGCTTTGGGTACTATACCCTGCGCGCCGCGGACGAAGCGCAGCGCACCCGTGTGATGGATGCCCTGAAGACAGCGGGCGTGCCGTCTATCATTTATTATCCCTGCCCGCTGCACCTGCAGAAGGTCTATGCGCCGCTGGGTTACAAGCCGGGCGACCTGCCGGTGGCAGAGAGCCTTGCGAAGACCGTCTTTAGTCTGCCGATGCACGGCTATATCACCGATGAAACCATCGATTACGTATGCGGTGTGCTGCAGAAGGCATAAGACAATCCTGTAAGAAAATTTGCATTTTATATAGTTCTTCAATTCTATCAAAAATGAGGGAAAATTATGGCAAATGTAAAAGCAGACCTGCTTGATAAAATTAACAGCAAAACCGCCAAGGTCGGTATTGTCGGCCTTGGGTATGTCGGCCTGCCACTGGCGGTTGAGTTTGCCCGCGCAGGGTACACCACCATTGGCTTCGATGTGCAGAAGAAAAAAGTGGATTCCGTCAACGCTGGTCACAACTATATTGGCGATATTGTCGGTGACACCCTGAAAAAAGAAGTAGAAACCGGCAAGCTGCGCGCTACCAGCGACTTCTCCTTTATTAAGGAAGTAGACGCAGTGGCCATTTGTGTGCCTACGCCGCTGGACGCTCATCAGCAGCCGGATATCAGCTATGTGAAGAGCTCCACCGAAAGCGTTGCCGAGTATGTGCATCCCGGTATGGTTATCATTCTGGAAAGCACCACTTACCCGGGCACAACCGAGGAACTGCTGAAGCCAATCCTTGAAAAATCCGGCCTGAAGTGCGGCGAGGATTTCTACCTTGCCTTCTCCCCGGAACGTGTGGACCCCGGCAACCAGCAGTATAAGACTAAGAATACACCGAAGGTCGTTGGCGGCATCGGCAAGGACGCCACAACTGTGGCGGCGTCCCTGTACTGCAACGTGCTGGAGGGCGGCGTGTATGAGGTCTCTTCTCCTGCTGTGGCAGAGATGGAGAAACTGCTGGAAAACACTTACCGCAATATCAACATCGGTCTGGCAAACGAAATGGCCATTATCTGCAACCGTATGGGCATTAACGTCTGGGAAGTCATCGACGCGGCAAAGACCAAGCCGTACGGCTTCCAGGCATTCTATCCTGGCCCTGGCCTGGGCGGACACTGCATTCCGCTGGACCCGTTTTACCTTTCCTGGAAGGCGCGTGAGTATGATTACCATACCCGCTTGATTGAAACTTCCGGTGAAATTAACACCTCCATGCCGGAATATGTGGTGGACCGTGTTATGAAGGTCCTCAGCAAAAAGAAGGTTGCCCTAAACGGCGCCAAGGTCCTTGTACTGGGCGTTGCCTACAAGAACAATATTGACGACTGCCGTGAAAGCCCGGCCATCAACGTCATTTCAAACTTCATTAAGCAGGGCGCCAACACAACTTATTATGACCCCTATATTCCGCAGTACACCCATAAGGGCGTTGTACACAAGAGTGAGCCGGCCCTGACCGACGATATGCTGCGCAATGCGGACATCGTGGTTATCTGCACCGCTCATTCCTGCTTCGATTATGACCATATCCAGAAGACTGCAAAAGAAGTCTTCGATACCCGCAACGCCATGAAGGACGTAAAGGACCGCAGCAATATCGAGCTGCTGTAAAATAAACAGGACAGCGCCGCCGTACACGGCGCTTTGGTTTTGCGCTTTTCCCACGGAAGAGCGCAAAATTTATGTAAAGGAGAGTTTTATCATTATGGCTAAATTACGCTTTATGCTTATCGGCTGCGGCCGAATCAGCAAAAACCACATTGCGGCAGCTGCCGCCAACAAGGACACCATGACACTGGCCGTTGTGTGTGACGTTGTACGCGCGCGCGCCGAGGAAAAGGCCGCCATGCTCAAGGAGCAGGCAGGCTATGAACCGCTGATTTATACAGACTATAAAAAAGCTTTGCAGGAGCAGGAAATTGATGTATGCGCCATTGCAACCGAAAGCGGCTTCCACGCACAGATTGCACTGGAATGCATGGCACACGGCAAGCATGTCCTCACTGAAAAGCCCATGGCGCTTTCCACCGCGGACGCTGAAAAGATGATTTCCACCGCGGAAGCAAAAGGCCTGACGCTGGGCGTCTGCCACCAGAACCGCTTCAACGCACCTATCCAGCAGCTGCACGCCGCACTGGACGCGGGCCGCTTCGGCAAGCTGGTCAGCGGCACAGCACGCATTCTTTGGAACCGCAATATGTCCTACTATCAGCAGGCACCGTGGCGCGGCACATGGGCACAGGACGGCGGCACACTGATGAACCAGTGCATTCACAATATTGATTTGCTGCAGTGGAGCCTCGGTGGTGAGCCGGACACGGTGATGGCTATGACCGGCAACTACCTGCGTGATATCCAGGCGGAAGATTTTGGCGCTGTCCTCATTCGCTTTAAGAACGGGGCCATCGGCATTGTAGAGGGCACCGCCTGTGTATACCCGAAGAACTTGGAAGAAACGCTCTCCGTTTTTGGTGAAACCGGCTGTGCCGTTATCGGCGGACTGGCTGTGAACCGTATTGAAACTTGGAATTTTGCAGAGCCTGCCCCGCAGGACGAGGTCGTTAAGACTTTGGTCGGCAAGGACCCGAAGGATGTATACGGCAGCGGCCATAATGCCCTTTACGCAAACTATATTCACGCGGTCAACACGCACACCCGTCCGCTGGTTTCCGGCTACGAGGGCATTAAAGCACTGAAGATTATCCTGGCTGCTTATCAAAGCCAGAAGACAGGCAAAGCGGTTAAGTTTGACGGCCTGTCCTTTGCCACCACAGATATGTGCAGCGAAGACGTGAAAGTACGCTGAGGCAAACCAGTAAAGGAGGCCCAAACAGACGATGAAAGTGGTTACAGTAGTCGGTGCCCGGCCGCAGTTTATTAAGGCCAGTGTGGTTTCCGCCGCGCTGGCACCCCTGTGCCAGGAAGTTCTGGTGCATACCGGACAGCATTATGATAAAAATATGTCTGCAGTCTTTTTTGAAGAACTGCAGATTCCACACCCAGCCTATAATTTGGGTGTCGGCAGTGGCACCCACGGCCGCCAGACCGGCGAAATGTTGATTGGCATTGAGCAGGTGCTTTTTAAGGAAAAACCAGATGTCATGCTGGTGTACGGCGATACCAATTCCACACTGGCGGGCGCGCTGGCCGCCAGCAAGCTGCACATCCCGGTGGCACACGTCGAAGCAGGCCTGCGTTCCTACAATCGGCGTATGCCGGAAGAGCAGAACCGTGTTTTGACGGACCACATTTCCACCCAGCTGTTCTGCCCAACGCAGACGGCTCGGCAGAATCTTCAGAAAGAGGGCATTACCGAGGGCGTTTCGGTTTCCGGCGATGTTATGCTGGACAGTGTCCTGCACTTCCGCAAGGTCGCAATGGATAACCCCGAAAAGCGAAAAATTCATGAACAGCTGGGCATTGAACCCAAACACTACCGTTTGGCAACTTTGCATCGTGCGGAAACAACGGACGGCGGTCTGCCCGCTATTGAGCGTATTTTTGACGCGTTTGAACAGCTGCCGCAGCGTGTGGTAATTCCGATTCACCCGCGTACCCGTTCACTGGCCGAACAGGCCCTTGCAGACCGCGGTTACCGGAACATTCAGCTGATTGACCCGGTCGGCTATTTGGAGATGCTGCTGCTGACCAATGGTGCCTGTCAGGTGCTGACCGATAGTGGCGGACTGCAGAAAGAGGCATGGTTTATGGAGGTGCCTTGTGTCACGCTGCGCAGCGAAACAGAATGGGTGGAAACCCTTGTCGGCGGCTGGAACGTGCTGGCAAAGCTGACGACTGAGGACATTCTGAGCAAAGCGTTGAACACAGTGCCGGACCCGGCCGCGCGTGCTGCACAGCCCTTCGGTGACGGACATGCCAGCGAGCGGATTGCCCGCGCTGTCTGCGGGCGGGAAGGGTGAGTTCCCCGATGAATATCATTTACCTGGAACATTACGCGGGTTCCCCGAAATTCGGTATGGAGTTTCGTCCCTATTTTATGGCACAGCGCTGGGTGGCGGCCGGTCATACCGTGACCATTGTCGCCAGTTCCTACAGCCACCTGCGTACCAAAAATCCGGACATGAAGGGACGGCCGTATCTTATAGAAATGGAGAACGGCATTCGCTGGTTTTGGATTGCTGGACCGTCGTATGAAGGCAATGGTGTGGGCCGTATCCGCAATATTCTTTCCTTCCTGCACGGCGTAAAAAAATACCAGAGCGAAATCTGCGCGGTGGGGAAACCGGACGTTATCATTGCGTCCAGTACCTATCCGCTGGACATTTATCCGGCAGTATCTATCGCAAAACGCTTTCATGCGGAGGTCATTTATGAAGTACATGACCTGTGGCCTTTAAGCCCTATGGAGCTGGGACACATGAGTGCGCACCACCCGTTCATCATGGTTATGCAGCATGCGGAAAACAAATGCTGCCGGTCGGCGGACGCAATCGTCAGCCTGCTGCCGTGTTCCAAAGAGCACTTTGTGGAACACGGCATGGCGCCGGAAAAATTCTATTGTATCCCCAACGGCATCGTCAAGGCGGATTGGGAAAAGCCGCTGCCGGAACACCCTGTGTACGAGCAGCAGCTGAAGCGCTGGCATGAAGAGGGCTGGTTTCTCATTGCGTACACCGGTGCGCATGGTGTTGCCAATGCGCTGGACAGCTTTGTGGAAGCGGGCGAAAAGCTAAAAGGCAAAAAAATCAAGCTGCTGCTGATTGGCCCCGGCCCAGAGCGCGAGCGTCTGAAAAAAAAGGCTGCTTCGCTGGAAAACGTGGACCTGCTGGAGCCGGTAGGACGTACCCAGGTGCCAGAGCTGCTGGCACAGATGGACGCACTGTATGTCGGATTGCAGCGGCAGCCGCTGTTCCGCTTCGGCATTTCGCCGAACAAGCTGATGGATTATATGATGGCGGGCAAGCCGGTTATCTTTGCCATTGAGGCCGGCAATGATATGGTCGCCGAGGCCGGGTGCGGCATATCGGTTCCGCCGGAGGACAGCACGGCAATCGCCGATGCCGCCGAAAAGCTAGCGGTTACGCCGAAAGAGGAGCTTGCCGCTATGGGTGCCCGCGGTCATGCCTATATTTTAAAGTATCACGAGTATGACGCGCTGGCAAAACAGTTTTTGGACGTTATGCAGGAACATCTGAAAAAATAAAAGACAGAAAAGCCCATATCCGCCGGAACATTGTTTTCCGACAGGTACGGGCTTTTTTACGGATTACAGTGTCGGACGGCCGTGGACCGATACTGTCATTGGCAGGAATTTTCTGTGGAATGGCAATTATTCTTCTTCACAGCAGCAATGGCACTCTTCCGGACGGCAGCAGTGGTGGCAAAAAATGGACGGGTCTCCGGCACAAGCGCGGGTGGAGTAAGTGACAGGAATTTTTACACAGATTTTCTGGCAGATAAGAAATTCACACAGATGAGTGCAGCGGTTTTCATGGCAGAGAACGGTGGGGTCCCCACAGCATTCTGTTTCTACACGGCCAATTTGTGTATGGGGTTTCAGTGCGACTGGCAGGCTGACTTCGACCGTGTGGCGGCCGACTGTCTGGCAGGAACCGGAGGGACGTATTACAGGCGGCAGCGGTGGATCATGGGTCTGGCTGCTCCAGGTATCGCCGCTTTCATAAGTGGTTTTCATCGATTCATTTCCTCCTCAAAATCTATCAGCAGGGGTACAAAAATTTTTTAATTGTGTACACTCCATAATATGCGCCGGCAGGCCGGATGTCACCGGCAGAAAAAAGGCATTTTCACTGTACATCTGTACAGCGAAAATGCCTTTTTATAGATTTGATTTTAGGAAAGACGTATCGGAAATTTACCAGCGGCAGTGTTCACGTCCGGCACCTGCCGCAAAGTGGTAGCGCACGATGCCGAGGTCAATGTCGGAGTAGAATCCGCCGTTGGAGGCAACGTCAGCTTTGCCATTTGTTAGGGTGAAGCAGAATTTTTGCCGGTTCAGCGCGGTAGGCGCCAGCATGGCAGCCTCCATACCGGCATGGAACCAGTCCGGCATGGGTCCCTCAACCTTGCAGAGTTCCTGCATGGGTTTGCTTTTGTGGGGAACACCCTGTGTTTTTCCGTAACCGATGGGAATAACACAGACCAGTTTTTCACCGGGTACTACCTTGGCAGCACACTTGGATTTGCGGAATGAAGCGGCCACCCAGCAGCTGTTTAATCCCAGCTGCTGAGCTTTTAGGACCAGTCGTTCCCCATAATATCCGGCAAGCTCACCAAGGTCAAAAGATACTTTGCCGACCATCCCGAGATAGTTGGTTATACCGGAAAAGTTACCAAAACGGGCGGTCAGCCCGCCAAATGCTTCCGGTTCATCTGTAATCAGCTGGATGTGCAGCCCACTTTCGCGGTTGCAGGTATCCACTTCAATCTGCAGCTGTTCCAGAATACTGCTGCTTATTTTCCGGTCTGTATAGCTGCGCACGGCGTGCCGCGCGCGGATTGCTTCTGCCAAATTCATATTTTTTCTGTCAATCCTTCTGTGAATCCTTATTTTTAAATATGTCTTTTGTATGATGAGAAAGTACCTGCTGGTATAGTGACGGAATGACTGCTGCAGCCTGCGGCGGCAATAGGCGGGACAAAAAGCAGGCAGGCCCGTACAGCGGCGGGGAAAAAATCAGCAGTTTTCCCGCCTGCATTCCGCGGAAAGCGGCCAGTGCCACCCGGCGAGGATTCGCCGCGAAAGACGCGTCCTGCCGTCCGGCAGCTGCGGAAAAGCCGGTCTTTGTCGGGCCGGGGCACAGAACACTCACACTCACCGGCGTGTACCTTAGCTCCGCCCACAGCGTTTCGCCGAACTGCAGGTCATACGCTTTGGTGGCGCTGTATACAGCGAAGCAGGGGTCCGGCGCAAAGGCGCTGGTAGAGGCGGTAATCAAAATTCTGCCGCGGCCGCGCCAGACCATATCTGCCGCAAAAAGACGTGTCAGCAGTGTGGTGCTGGTTACGTTCAGCGCAATGGTGTCGGCCATTCCCTGTATATCCGCCTCAATGACTTCCTGATGGCGGGCACTGCCAGCGTTGCTGACCAACTGGTCCACAACGATTCCTTTTTCCTGTAAGGTGTCATATACCTGCTGAGCTGCTTCCGCTTTGGAAAGGTCGGCTGGCAACACTTCAACAGTGACGTGAAAAGTTTGCCGCAAAAGCTGCGCCAGCTGTTCCAGCCGGCTTTGTGTGCGCGCGGTCAGTACCAGCCGAAAACCGTGTGCGGCAAACAGGATTGCCAGTTCTCGGCCGATGCCGGACGACGCGCCGGTAATCAGGACCGTCTGTTTTGGTCCCAGTTCCCGCCGCATTCAGCCGGACACCAGTACGGAGCGGGCGAAAGCTTTCATACGGGCAAGGTCCTCCTCGTCCGGGTGGGTGCGGTGCAGAAAGTGGAAGCGGCCGCGGCAGTGAAATTCCCGGCGGTCCAGCGGAATATTTCGGGCAGCAAGCAGCTTTTCCACCGTCTGATAGGTGGAAGTGGGCAGTGCCGCTGTACTAAAATTGACTACCTTTTTTACTTGTGTGCTGTCAAGGGAGGCAATAAACTGTTTCACTTCCCGGTCTACGGTGCCGGCATAAACGGAGCTGCCGAGGAACAACAGGTCCGCCGGTTCGGTCAGCGGGGTGGATACCGGCAGGGCAGGCACGCCGGCCACCTCCGCCGCGGCTTCCGCCAGCTTTTTGGTATTCCCGCTTTTGGTGTAATAACGAATTGCGATATTCATGATAGGGAACCCCCCTTTTTACACAGAGATGTGTGCAGTCTGCAACTCATTTGGTTGCCATATCGTACATTGCCTGCAGGCAGATTTGGGCGTGCTGCATAAAGCGGGCAAGGTCAATGCTTTCATTGGTATTATGCAGGCGGCGGTCCGGCTCGTCTGGGAAGAAAGGTCCAAACGCAACGCCGCGGCCATTCAGTTCCCGCGCGTAGGTGCCGCCGCCGGTTGCGTATACAGTGGGTTCTTCACCCATGACAGCAGCATACGCGCCTTTCAGCAGGCGGATAAGGTCGCTGTCTTCCGGCAAGTACAGCGGACGGTTTTCGCAGGTGCGTTCGCAGGTGAGGCCGTAGGGAGCGGAAATCCTTTCCAGATGTTCCAGAATGTCATCACCGCTGGCTGTAACTGGGTAGCGGATATCAAGGCCGGCGCTGGGGGTACCTTCTCCAATACGTACCAAGCCGAGGTTTAGTGTCAGCGGACCGGAAGGCTCATCGCTCTGCTGAATGCCGGCGGAAGCGCCGTCATATTCGGTTTTTACCTTGTCGGCGAGGAACAAGAGCACACTGCCCATCTGGTCCTTGTCCAGCACTTTGGAGAGCAGCATAATCAGCTTTTCGGCGGCATTGACGCCTTCCTGTGGCTGCATAGCATGGGACGCCACACCGACCGCATCGATACACAGGCCGTCCGGTGTACGGGTGCAGCGCAGGGTGTCCTCGTCCGCCGTCAGTTCCAGCAGCGCATTGGCCTGGTCCTCGGAGCAGACCACAACAGCGGAAGCATTTGCGGGGACCGCATTTACTACGTCGCCGGCCGTAAACAGCCGTACAGCGGTTGACTCTTTTCCACCGGACAAATCTATACGCAGAATGCCCTTTTCCCGGTTGCAAATGCCGTAGTCACTGTCCGGCGTAAAGGCAAAGACCGGCATAGGTTCCGACTGGTAATACGTTTCAATGTCGTTGCTGGCCACTTCTTCACCGGCACCGAAAATAACGCGGATACGGCGCTTGGTTTTTACGCCCGCATCCTTGAGGGCCTTCAGACAGTACAGGGCTACCACCGCGGCACCCTTATCGTCCGCGGTGCCGCGGCCGTACAGCAGGCCATCTTTTTCCACGGTATCAAACGGCTCAGTTTCCCAACCGTCACCGGCGGGTACAACATCTACATGACACAGCACATCAGCGTATTCGTTGCCTTCACCGTACACAGCATGGCCGGCATAGTTGCCGACGTTCTTGGTTTCCAGTCCAAGGTCGTCCGCAATACGCAGAATGGTCTGCAGTGCGCGTGCACTTTCCTCACCGAACGGCTTTCCGGGCAGCGGGCTGTCGACAACCGAGGGGATTGCCACCATTGTCTTCAGCGTTTGGTGCATCTGTTCTTTATAGGGCAGAATATGTTCTGCAAACAGCATAGTAAAAACTCCTTTGTTTTTAATTTTATTCCGTGGGTATCCGCATTCTTTGGCGAGTGGAAAGAACCCCAGGAAAAGAGAAATTTTGCCCCGTTTCTGCGGCAAGGCACAGGGCCGGAAAGCAGAAGCAGGGACACTTCTACAGTATAACACAAAAACGCATTCGCAGGCAGGAAAATTCAGAAAATACTTGCGTTTTTTCTGAAAAACGGATATAATAAATATTGTATTCTGTACTGTACAGAGAATGAAAAAGCAAGGCAGAAATCGTGCGGCAGGATATGCAGATGGGCGGGCTCTGTGCGGCGGGGCGCCGTGAACCATGTCAGGCGGGGAACCGAGCAGCATTAAGCGGAGTGGCCCTGTGCGATGCAGGTTTGTCTGTCCATCTGTATATCCGGCAGTACGGCGGCGCGAAGGCGCCTGTCTTGCTTTTTTGTTATATATACGCATATATTCACCGAAAGAGGCAAAAAATGGGGCAGTCCCGCTGTCGGAAAGGAGTGTTGCGTATGTATCAGGTGCTTTACCGCAAGTGGCGTCCGCAGGTTTTCGCGGACGTAGTTGGACAGCCGCAGGTCACCAAAACGCTGAAAAACGAACTCATTGCCGGGCGGGTGGCGCATGCCTACCTGTTTACCGGCTGTCATGGCACCGGCAAAACCACCTGTGCCAAGATTCTGGCGAAAGCGGTCAACTGTCTGGACCCACAGGATGGTGAGCCATGCGGAAAGTGTGATATCTGCCACGCCGCACAGGATGGCACCCTGATGGATATTGTGGAAATTGACGCCGCCAGCAATAATGGCGTGGACAGTATCCGCACGCTGCGGGAAGAGGCAAACTTCACACCGGTAGCCGCCAAGTACCGTGTGTATATTATTGATGAAGTGCATATGCTTTCCACCAGTGCATTCAACGCTCTGCTGAAAACGTTGGAGGAGCCGCCGGCACACGTCATTTTTATTTTGGCAACCACAGAAGTACAAAAGCTGCCTGCCACCATTCTTTCACGCTGTCAGCGTTTTGACTTTCACCGCGTTCCGCCGGAAGAGATTGCGGCTCGTCTTACTTATATTTCAGGGCAGGAAGGCGCCTCGCTGGAACCGGAAGCGGCAATGCTGCTGGCACGTTTGTCGGACGGCGCTGTGCGTGACGCGCTTTCTCTGCTGGACCAGTGCCTTGGCCGCAGCCGGGAAGTGACGGTACAGGTTGTCAATGAAGCAACAGGTCTAACCAGTCGGAACCATTTGTTTCAGCTGGCAGATGCGGTTTATCAGCATGACAGCGCTGCGGCGTTGTCTGTGGTAGATAAGGCACACAGGGATGGCAAAGACATGGCTCGCCTTTGCGAGGAACTTTCCGCCCATTTTCGTTCTTTGATGCTGATTAAGACCATGCAGAATGCCCGTCCGCTGGTTGCCGTAACCGAGGACGAATATACGCAGTTGGAACAGCAGGCGCTGAAAATTCCATTGCCAGTTATCCTACACGGACTGGATACACTGCAGGATGCGCTGGAGCGTATATACCGTGGCACGGACCGCCGTACCGAAATGGAAATGAGTATGCTGCGCTTGTGCTGTCCGGAGCTTGATGACAGCCGGGCTGCGCTGGTTCGGCGCATTGATGCACTGGAAAAGCGGGCACCGGTTACGGCCGCCGCCGCGCCTGCCCCGGTGGAGCCGGTGCAGGTGCCGCGGCAGGATACCGCGGCAGAACCAGTGCCCACAGCGGAGCAGACACCACCGGCCGCTGTCATTCCGGAACCGGTAAAGCCGACAGAACAGACGCCTGTTCCGGCTGTGCCGCAGACAGCCTCCCCACAAACAGCGATTGTTCCCCGGAAGAGTTCCGCCCGGCAGACGGCGGCTCAGCTGGCGGAGAACGCGGTGCCGTTGACCGAGTGGCCGGAAATTGTGCAGGCACTGCAGCAGTACTCCAAGTCTATCGCCACCGCATTCCGCGGCACCAAAGCCTACGTCAGCGGCGACTATGTACTGATTGATGCGCATAACGATTTGGCGTTTCAGCTGCTGCGGGAATCTTCCCAGCGGGACAGTATGCGCCGTGCCATTCAGCAGGTGACTGGCAGAACGTACCGGCTGGGGCCGTACCGCCCCGCACAAAAACAAAAAGAAGAAATTGACCCGTTAAAAAAGCTGGAGCAGCGCGCGCGTGCAGAAGGCATTCCGGTCATTGAAAAATAAAGTGAAAATCATGACATTTCCCCTTGACCTTTTCGGGTGGAATGTTATATGATTTGACGCAGGACAACATAAAGATTCAGGAAAATAGGACATATTCGGAGGTCTTCAATATGAAAGCAAGGGTTCCCCAGAGCAAAAGTCCGCAGAACCTGCAGCAGATTGCCAAGCAGGCACAGAAACTGCAGGAAAAGATGAGCGAACTGAACCAGGAGCTGGACGAAAAAGAATATACGGCTACTGCCGGCGGCGATGCGGTCAAGGCAACAGTGCTGGGCAAAATGGAAGTAAAAAGCATTGACATCAAGCCGGAAGTCGTTGACCCGGAGGACGTGGAAATGCTGTCTGACCTTGTCATGGCTGCCGTCAATGAGGCGCTGCGCGCTGCCGCTAAGGATAAAGAAGAGCAGATGGAGTCACTGTCCGGCGGACTGAATATGCCGGGCTTGTTTTAATGGCAGGGGGGTATCAGGTTGCGCCGCTGGCACGTCTGGTGGAGCAGTTCGAGCGGCTGCCGGGCATTGGGCACAAAAGTGCTCAGCGCCTTGCGTACCATGTGCTGGGCATGAGCCGCGAGCAGGTGCAGGCCTTTGTGGATGCCCTGCTGGAAGCACACGATAAAATTCATTACTGCAAAGTGTGCTGTAACTTGACCGACCAGGAGCTGTGTCCTATCTGTCGGGACGAACGCCGGGATAATTCCGTTATATGCGTAGTGGAAGACCCGCGCGACGTTGCCGCCATGGAGCGTACCAATGAGTACAACGGAACCTATCATGTCCTGCACGGTGCCATTTCGCCGTTGTCGGATGTTGGTCCGGACCAGCTGTGCATTAAGGAACTGCTGGCCCGCCTGCACGATGGAAAAGTGAAGGAAGTTATTATGGCAACCAACCCGACAGTAGAGGGCGAAGCCACTGCCATGTACATATCGCGCCTGATTAAGCCGCTGGGCATTAAAGTAACACGCCTTGCGTACGGCATTCCAGTCGGCGGCGATTTGGAATATGCGGATGAGGTGACGCTGCTGCGTGCGCTGGAAGGGCGCAGTGAGCTGTAACGACTGGAAACGGGGGTGAACCGATGCGGAAAGAAAACTTTAAAACGATTGCCCGCAACAAAAAGGCATACCACGACTACTTTGTGGAAGAATCTTTTGAGGCGGGTATCGAACTGTGCGGCACAGAGGTAAAATCTCTGCGCGGCGGCGGGTGTAACTTAAAGGACGCATGGTGTTCGGTAGACGATGGCGAACTGGTCGTTCACGGAATGCATATCAGCCCGTATGAGCACGGCAATATCTATAACCGCGACCCGGTGCGCACCCGCCGGCTGCTGATGCATAAAAAGGAAATTATGCACCTGTTTGGTAAGGTAAAACAGCAGGGGTATTCGCTGATTCCGCTGTCCGTCTACTTTAAGGGCAGCCTTGTTAAAGTGCAGGTGGGCCTGTGCCGCGGCAAAAAGCTGTATGATAAGCGCGCTGATTTAGCTGCCCGTGCCGCAAAGCGGGACATTGACCGCGCCATGAAAGCACACCTGCAGTAAACGACCATTTATGGTCTTGCATTTATAAAAGAACCATAGTATACTGAAGATGGCCGGAACAGCGGCCAATTTTATGGGGATGTAAAGGTTTCGACGGGGGCTGGGAACCCCGGCAAGCGAGCAGCGGGGCGGGACCGCTTCATCAATCCGTACCTTAAATTTAGATGAGAAATCTTCTAAAAACAACAGCAATGTCATGAACGTTAACTTTAACAATTATGGGATGGCTGTTGCAGCTTAAATAAAAGCTGCCGTCCTCACTGGGAATACCGCGGCCCGGCTGAGGGCGTAACCTAAGCGGTGAACGTGAACCGAACGATGCCCCTCGTTCGGTCATGATTTAGGGGCTGCCGGTACACTGAGCCTGCCAGTGGGCGCTGTGCACCGGGAGAATGAAATCACCGGCTACGCTCGTAGAAAACCGAGGCAAACGGCTTTCGGACAGGAGTTCGACTCTCCTCATCTCCACCAATCAAATACTGTGCGAACTTTTTATCATAAGTATACTGCTTTATCTATATGTAAAAAGGGTAATCGCACAAATAAAAAACACCCCCAGTGGACGACTTTCGCGGCTGTCTACTTGGGGGTGTTTTTATGTTTGTATAGGTATATATTCTAAACAAAGAATCACATTTTCCATCTATATTCACAGTTTAAGCATGTAACCCAAACACCTTTCGCATGAATATTTTCGGCAGCCAAACTATAAGTCCAACAATAGCAGCTCCAATGACAGCTTTTCCTATTCCAAAACCTTTTTTATTTGCACTTAAAGACGTTACCGCCATCCGTGGCTCTGCTGATACTTGACGATTGTGTCCACGTTGGCAAGCTCGATGGAGTTTAGCCGGCTGCGGACATTAGATTCGTTACAGCTTGGGTCACGGACATACCACGTTTTATTATTGAAATAATTGCTCCAGTGCGCTGTTTGAAAGTTGTATCCGTGCCGCGCATAAATTTCATTGAGAATTGCATTCACTTGGTCTTTATCAAAGTACTGCAGTTGCTCCACGGAAATGCAAGCCGTGTCGGTCGGCCACAGATAGCCGGAATCTGAAACATTGTTGTAATAGTCCTGCACATTCCCTTTGCCTAGGCCCGCACCGGAAGCGTAATAATAGTAGTTATTCACGACCTGCGGCTTGGAAGAAACAGCGGATGATGGTGCCTGACTGGAGGAAGTCGGTGCGGCGGACGACACCGCAGAAGATACCGCGGAGGATTCCGCACTGCTTCGCATAGAGGAAGATTGTGTCTGCTGGGCTGTTTGTGCTGCCAGATTTTGATCCCCTTTTTTCAGCATTGTGACACAGATAATCAGCACAATCAGCACGACTGCCACCAATACGGAAATGAGAATTGGCATCAGATGACGATTGTTTCCGCTGTGCTGCTGTACGGCATACCGGCCTTCATTGGACTTGTTTTCCTGCTCAATGGCTTTCTCCTGCAGGGGGTATCCACAGCCTGGGCAAAAATGCACATGGTCAGGTACATCTCTGCCGCAATTTGGGCATTTCATAAAATCTCCACCTTTTTACAACAATTTTTACAGTACAATTTTAGCATGGTTTTTGTCAATTTTCAACGATTCCCTTTTTTGAGAGTGCATGAGGAACCGCTTTTCTGCCATGTGAGTTTTCCTGTACATTAATGGCGTGATAATTTGGATTTACCTCAATCCATGGCTCACCATCTAAAAATCCAGCATTTTAGTGTTATCCTATTGCATGGGGGGTCGTGCGTTGTCGCGGCTTTTAAAGTGGATGGCACGCATGACTTTTTCGTTTTGTCCGGGATGTTTTTTACATAAGTCCCGGTATGCATTGCATGTTTCAATATCTCTGTATTGGGAAACATCCTCAAATGCTGCCTTTGTGCTGGAAATCTGTCCCGAAAATGGGTTGTGAATGAATTTACTCAAAAAATGGCCTTGCTCCTTTTTATGAGGAACAAGGCCATTATGTTTGCTTCAAGCTGTTTCCAAATCACTTTGATTTGTCCATCAGGGGCAGTCCAGAGGGGAGTGCCCCAGCTTTTCTGAACAGTCGGTCGAGATGGCGGCAGGCCGCAGGATGTATGTTTCAATGGCCAAAGCCACGCCGTCTTCGGTGTTTCGGCGCGTCACGGCATTTGCCGCTTCTTTTACACGTTCGCACGCATTGCCCATGGCAATGCCGAATCCACTGGCCCGGAGCATCTCAATATCGTTTTCACTGTCACCGAAGGCCATGATATTCTGATTCTGTATTTTTGTTCCAGATGAATGCAGGCAACGGCAAAAACCCAAGAGCCCCGCTGCTTTTGATGTTCCGCGGTTCATGATTTCAAAGCCATTCGGCGTGTTAACCAGGGAGAAGATGCCCCACGAGGAGAACTCTGCCCACAACTTTTGTTTGAAAGTGGAGGGGATATTTGGAAGATTGATTTTTTCAATGGGACCTGGCAGTGCATCACCGAATGAAAGGCTGCTGATTTCCGTGCCGATCTTTTCGACAACTTCCGCATGGAATGGATTCAACAAGAAATCAGACTGGTGCAGAAGTTTTTCGCGCTCGACGTAAATCTTTCCATCAGCCCACAGTTCGGCCCACAGTTTTTTCGGAATCGTCCGGAAAACGGCGGCAGCATTTTCCCGCGGAATACAGTTGGAATACATGATTTTCTTGTCTTTGAGGCGATAGGCGAGAGCACCGTTTGACGTTATAGCAAACTGCACGGCGGGCAGAGCCATGACAGCTTCCGGCATGGCGGAAATGATTCTTCCACTTGTGGGAACGACCAGGATATGTTCGGCGACCACTTGGTCGATGACTTTTGCAGTACTTTCCGTTATGCTGCGGTGGTCGTCAATCAGGACGGTACCATCCATATCAAGCGCAATCAGTTTGATGTTCACATCGAATCTCCATCCTATTTCAGCCTGTTAATGGCATTGCGCGTTTTTACTATATATTCTTTGGTCTGCTTCATGTCGCTTTTCGCAAGGCCGAGATAAAGAAGGTCGGTGACGATAAGAGAAGCGTTTCGGGAAGCGATAGCGCCGAGCCGCAGTTCGCGTTCCGTGGTGGGAATATACAGCAGGATGTCAGAAAGCTTTGACAGCGGTGTCTTGCGGAATTGAGTGATAGCAATGGTCATGGCACCGATTTCTTTGGCAAACTTCATAGCGGTATTCACTTCATGCGTTCTCCCACTGTAGCTGATGGCAATGGCGGCGTCCCGGTTCGACATATGGGCGGCGGAAGCGAGTTGGTCATGGAAGTCGTTGTGGTAAACGACGCGGCGGTTGATGCGCGAGAGCTTTTCCATGAAATCCATGCAGACAATGCCGGATCCGCTTACTCCGAACAGGTAAATCGTCTGGCATTTTAAAAGCGCCTGAACGGCCCGGTCGAGATTTTCGGTATTCAGCAGGCGGTAAGCCTGATCCTGGAGCATCATATTCAGGCCTTTGGATTTGTTCACGACGGTTTCCATGGAATCCTCTTCCTTGATGACGCCGTCGAAGTTTATGGCCGCTTTGCTGCTGTCGCGCGCAAGATCCACTTTCAAAGCGGTAAAGCCGCGGTACCCGAGCTTGTGCGAAAAACGAATGACAGCGGCGGCGGAAACTCCAACCATGCCGCCCAGGGCCTGCGCGGAGCTTTGGACAACCTCGTTGGGATTCTGCAGGATGTATTTCGCAATTTTTTTCTCAGTCGAAGTGTAGCTCGCCATTCCTTCCTGCATTTTATAAATACAACTCATTCGCTGCTTCCCCTGTTCTGTACTTTCTTTATTGCTCTTTCTCAGAATGCTGTTTCAAAGAACGAATCGCCTTCGAAATATTTCCATTTGCATTTTTTAATATTATACCACAGTTTTCTTTCGGCAGGTGAGTGATTGCCATACAAATCGCGATTTTTACTTTGCCTCCGCTTTGTTCCAGATAGCGGAGTGCTTCTTCATAGCTGCATTTGCTACCGGACATGATGATATGCTTGGCGCGCTCCACCAGTTTTTCATTTGTCGGCTGAACGTCGACCATCAGGTTCTTGTAAACTTTTCCGTATTTTATCATCAGAGAAGTGGAAATCATATTGAGAATCATTTTCTGCGCGGTGCCGGCTTTCATGCGCGTGGAGCCGGTAATCACTTCCGGCCCGACGATTGCCTCAATTTTGGTGTCTGCATGTTCGGAAATCTTGGCATTGTGGACGCAGCTGATGGCTCCGGTCAGCGCGCCGATGGAATTGGCATAATCGAGGCCGCCGATTACATAGGGGGTCCTTCCGCTTGCGGCAAGGCCGATGACGGTATCATCTGTGGTGAGACCGGCTTTTTGGAGGTCGCCTTTTGCGAGCTCTGTGTCATCTTCGGCGCCTTCCTGCGCTTTCAGCAGCGCTCCGAATCCCCCGGCAATCAGCCCCTGAATCAGAGACGGGTCAACGCCGTAGGTTGGGGGGCATTCGCTTGCATCCAACACGCCAAGGCGTCCCGATGTACCGGCGCCAATATAAATAACCCGCCCACCTTTCATCATTCGAACATGGATGCGGTCGACGAGCTCTGCAACCTTGGGAAGGACTTTTTTTACCGAAAGGGCAACAGTCTGGTCCTCCTCGTTAATAACGTGCAGAATATCGATGGTGTCCATTACGTCGATGTTCTGGCTGTTCGGGTTCACTTGTTCTGTTTCGAGCATATTTAAGTTAATCGACATATTGATTTCTCCTTAATTTTTCCCGCACCCGGCATCCAGGTGTCCGGAGCGGGGGATTTTTCAGGCCCTGTCTTTCGATGCAGTCTGTGAGCTTCCATCACTATTATATCAGTTTGAAACTAAATTTCAACATTACTTTATAATTTATAAAATATTAATTCAAAAATATTTTAAAAATCTATCCTGATGCTGCTTTGCTGATTTAAAAATGATCAACAATAAACACAATATTATAATTCGTTTATCTATAAAAACATATAAATAGTATCAACTTTGCAGGAGGACATACGTTTTAAAAGAAAACCTCATAAAATAAAGTAAAATATTATTTCATAAAATATATAAATTTTACGAAATAATATTGACATATAAAATTTAATGCGTATAATGAGAGGCAGACAGAGCAAGCAGCGGATCGTTTGATTTTAATCTCAAAGGGAAGGGAAGCATGAAAGTATTATGAACTATCAAAACACTGCTGAACAGGTTCTTGCGGCGGTCGGCGGAAAAAGCAATGTCGCCGCTAACATGACGTGTATGACACGTCTGCGCATCAGCATATCTGACCACGGAAAGGTCGATACCCCCGCACTGAAAAAAATCGACGGGGTGCTGGGAGTGGTCGACTCCGACACGGTGCAAATCGTTTTCGGTCCCGGCACAGTCAACAAAGTTGGCATGGAATTTTCAAAACTGACAGGCCTTGCACTCGGGTCCGATGAAGCGAGTGGCGAGATGAAGGATGTCAGGGAGGTTGCAAAAGAAAACAAAGCTGCAAACAAGGCGAAATACAATGGCCCGGTTCAAAGGTTCCTAAAACATATCGCCAATGTCTTTATTCCTATTCTTCCGGGCATTATTGCGGCAGGCCTTATCAATGGCATTATCAATGTCATCAATGTTTCCACCAACAATGCGATGGCCACGGTCTGGTGGTACCAGGTGATTCATGTAATAGGCTGGGCACTGTTCCTGTACCTGCCAATCTTTGTGGGCATGAACGCAGCAAAGGAATTTAAAGGCTCGGCAATTTTAGGCGCGCTGGCAGGTGCCTATTTCGTTGCTCATCCGCTGATGCCTCTTCTTGCCAAAGCAAAAGACGGGTCGCAGATTTTGCTCCCGCTGACTGATAAAGTATTTAACCCAGGCAACGGCGGCCTGATTTCCGCATTGATTGCCGGTATCCTTTTTGCTTTTCTGGAAAGATGGATCCGCAAGATTATGCCGAATATTCTGGATACGTTCTTTACCCCGCTGCTGACTGTGATTATCGGCGGTTTGATTACCGTCATTGTGCTGCAGCCGATTGGCACATGGCTTACCAATGGAATTTACTTCGTACTCGACTTCCTCTATAAGGATGTAGGCGCTATTGGCGGATATATCCTTTCGGCCGGATTCCTCCCGATGGTTGCCGTTGGACTGCACCAGGCTTTGACACCAATTCATGCTATGCTGAATGACCCAGCCGGACTGACGAAGGGCATCAATTATCTGCTGCCGGTTCTTATGATGGCAGGCGGCGGCCAGGTAGGCGCCGGACTTGCACTTCTGCTGAAGACAAAGAATAAGAAACTCAAAAGGGTGGTTGGCGATTCGATTCCGGTAGGAATTCTCGGCATTGGTGAACCTCTGATGTATGCCGTTACCCTTCCGCTCGGCAGACCGTTTGTCACGGCATGCCTCGGTGCCGGCTTCGGAGGCATCCTGGCTTCGCTGTTCCACATCGGCACGGTTTCCCAGGGCGTATCTGGCCTGTTCGGACTTCTGATTGTTGTTCCTGGGCAGCAGCTGGAATATGTGCTTTCCATGCTGGTCGCTTATGCGGGAGGATTTATTCTCACATGGCTGTTCGGTGTAGATGAAGGCCGCATCAACGAGGTCTATGGAAAAGAGTAAGCCCCGTATCCATTGGTATAAGCCTGCAGATTAAAATCATGAAAGATGTGAATGGGACAATGAACAATATCTACAGCTTTAAGGCGTATCAAGGCCAGGGCGAAAGGTATATCACGTGCAAGGACTTGAAAAGCGCGGGGTTTTTTGTCAACATAGTGAAAAGAGTGACGGACTAGCTGCTACAATCCGCTGTAAAAAGGCTTTACAGCCAATGACTGTGCGGCAACGGAAGTCGGCGGCAAGACCCTGGGCCTTGTTGCCGGGACCCCGGGCGTTTTCCGTACATAGCTTGTTTCGCACAGCGGGAATGCCTACGGAATCAAAAATTCATTTCAATGGAGTGTCAGTCATGAATGGCTTTGGAATTTCCTTATATCTTAGCACTGGCTTGGACCGCAATGCGGCAATTTTAAAAAAAGCGCACCGCGCCCATATGCAGTATGCTTTCACTTCCCTGCAGATTTCCGAAGAAAATACGGAAAATAAAATGGAAGAAGTCAACAGCCTCCTGAAACTCTGCAAGGCATCCGGGATTTCGCTGATTGCGGATGTCAGTCCGTATACGCTGAAAAAAATGGGGTGTAGCAGCTTTCAGAAGCTGAAAAAAACAGCCATTTCTTATCTCAGAGTGGACTATGGCTTTTCGTGTGAGGAGCTGGTGGGACTTTCCAAAGATTTTCACCTGGTCTTTAATGCCAGCACGCTCAAGGACGACGAAATTGCTGAGCTGCAACGACTGCACGCTGATTTTACAAAATTCAGCGCCTGCCACAACTTTTATCCTGAGCCGCTGACCGGATTATCGGCCGAACGGGTGAAAAAAACCAACGAACGTATGCACAGCCTCGGAATGAAAACGATGGCTTTTGTAGCGGGGGACAGTTCGCTAAGGGGACCTTTGTATCAAGGGCTCCCTACTCTTGAAAAGCAGCGCAACAGCCATGTACTGCTGAATATGCTCCAGCTTTTTCAGGAGTGCGACACGGACATCTGTCTCGTGGGAGATATCGATGTAAGCGACATGGCATACCGGCAGATTCAGGAGCTTGCGGAAGGATATATCAGTCTGCAGGCCGAAATAAAGCCGGAATATTGTTTCCTTACCGAGAGGCTTCATCATGACCGTCCGGATTCCAGTGATTATGTGATCCGGTCCCAGGAATCGAGAAAATATGTTTCAGAAGGCAGGACGTTTCCCGCCGAACCGCTATGCAGGCCGAGAAAGAAGGGAAGCATTTTTGTAGCAAATGCAGACTACCTGAGATATGCTGGCGAACTTCAAATCGCACGGCGAGATCTGCCGCCGGAGGCGAAAGTAAATCAGGTTGGCACTGTGAATTCTGCATGTTTGCCATATCTTTCCTATATCCGAGATGGCATGGGATTCCAATTCGTTTTGCCGTCTTCCTCAAAAATTAGCTAATATCGTGTGAATTCCAATTTATGCGTATGCCGGGATACGGCATACAGTCCTTTAAAAACACTCAGAAAACAGTTGGAAAGGATGAACAGTCAGATGAAATTGTTTCAAAAGTCACAGTCCGCCCATGTCATCTTAGCACCGCAGACAGGGAGGGCTGTTGCACTTACGGAAATTCCGGATCCAGTCTTCTCCGGCAAAGTCCTGGGCGATGGTGCTGCTGTGATTCCGTGCGGCAGTCAAGTGCTTGCGCCTGTCACGGGGACTGTTGTCCAGATTGCTTCCACTCTCCATGCAATTTGCATGGAGAGTGATGACGGCCTTGACATTTTGATTCATTTGGGTCTTGATACCGTCAATCTGAAGGGAAGAGGCTTTCAGTGCCATGTCCAGACAGGCCAGCACGTCAAGGCAGGCACTTTGTTGATGGAAATGGATGTGGAGCAGATTCGGAGCGCCGGGCTTAACCCGGTGACTCTGTGTATTATTACCAATATGGAATGCGTCCGAGAATTGACGTCCTATACCGGCAAAACCGAGGCGGGCAATACCGTACTGCTGTCTTATGTCCGTTCCTAGGCCGCATGGTTTTGCGGTTCGGGCAGAAATTTGGCAATATCAACAGGGAGAATACACGTTATGAAGATATTAGAAGCATCAAACTATGAGGGGATGAGCCGCAAGGCGGCCAATATCATTTCCGCTCAGGTCATTCTGTTTCCGCGCAGCGTCCTGGGCTTGGCAACAGGCTCCACGCCGCTCGGCATTTACCGTCAGTTGATTGACTGGTACCAGAAGGGCGATATTGACTTCAGCCACGTGACGAGCGTCAACCTGGATGAATACTGCGGCCTTGGGCCGGACGATTCGCAGAGTTACCGGTACTACATGAATACGAATTTTTTCCGCCATATCAATATCCGCACGGAGAACACTTTCGTGCCGGATGGGCTTGCGGAGGATTTCGAGGAGGAATGCCGCCGATATGACGAAAGAGTTTCCGCCCTCGGAGGGATTGACCTGCAGCTGCTGGGAATCGGTGAGACCGGCCACATTGGGTTTAATGAGCCGGATGATACTTTCGACAAAATGACCCACCAGGTTGCCTTGAAGCAGAAAACTATCGAGGCCAATTCGCGCTTTTTCAAAAGTCCAGACGAAGTTCCCCAATATGCCCTGACCATGGGCATTAAGGCCATCATGCAGGCAAAGAAGATTCTGCTTGTTGCCAACGGGCCCAAGAAGGCGGATGTGTTGGAAAAGGCACTGTTTGGGCCGGTTACGCCGGAAGTTCCGGCATCGATTCTCCAGCTTCACCCTGATGTTACCGTTGTGGCGGACAGCGAAGCTCTGCGCGTCATCCATGAAAAGCATCCTTCGGGGAAATAAGCTATGATTTTAAAAAATGCAACAATCTTTGATGAAAATTTTGAATTAAGAAAGGCGGATATTGCCGTCTGCGGCGACAGAATCAGCCGGATTGGAAATGGCCTGGAGGGAGACGACTGCCGCGACTGTTCCGGATGTGTGGTTTCTCCCGGCTTCGTCGACATTCATATTCATGGATGCGTAGGAGCCGATACCTGCGACGGAACACGGGAAGCCATTGGAAAAATGGCGGCCCATCTACTGACGGAGGGCGTAACTTCTTTCTGCCCGACAACCATGACGGTTCCGCTTACGCAAATTCGGAAGGTGCTTTCCGTCGTTCGGGACTGTATGGAGCATCCGCCGAAAGGCGCGGCTGTCTGCGGCGCTAATCTGGAAGGCCCATATATTTCCGCTGAGCGGAGGGGCGCCCAGAAGGAGACCGACATTCGGAAGCCGGACTGGAAGGAATTCCGGGAGCTTTATCAGGAGAGCGGAGGCATTATCAAACTGATCGATATGGCGCCGGAATGCGAAGGCGGACAGGAATTCATCCGGTACGTCAGTCCGTATTGCAGGGTGTCTCTTGCGCATACCGAAGCGGATTACGGGACGGCGAAGCAGGCGTTTCAAAACGGGATTACCCATGTGACGCACCTGTTCAATGCGATGACTGGGCTGCACCACCGGAAACCGGGGGCGGTCGGCGCTGTGTTTGACGACAGTAGCGTCCGGGCGGAGCTGATCTGCGACGGGTTCCACATTGCCCCCGCAGTGCTGCGGATTGCTTTCCGTCAGCTCGGGGAAGACCGAACGGTAATCATAAGCGATTCGATGCGCGCAGCAGGAATGCCGGACGGGGAATCGGAACTCGGAGGACAAAAGGTATTTGTGAAAAATGGCCAGGCTCGCCTGGTGGACGGCACGATTGCCGGTTCGACGGCGAACCTTCATCAGGAAGTGAAAAACTTGATTCGGTCCGGAATCCCAGTGCGGCAGGCGATAAAGTCTGCGACGATGAACCCAGCCCGTGAAATTGGCCTGGAACAAGAAATTGGGAGCATCCAAGTAGGAAAAAGGGCTGACCTCGTCATTATGAATCAAAACTGGGACATTGCGGCTGTCATCCATAATGGATGGCAGGTGCAAAACAATACGTAGAACATTCGGAACAATTCAAGCAAGGGCAAAATGAATCAGCCCGAGACGATCGGAATTAAGAATCTCAGGCTTTGCCGTTTGGAATGCTTTTCCTAAGGCGCGCAACACCATTGGAACTGCCAAAGTGTCATCCATTTTATGAAGCACGCCACTGCACATTTTCTGAAGAAAAGCAGAAGAAATCAAAGAATAAATCATGAGAAAAAAGCCCAGCGAAAGCTGGGCTTTTTTGTTGCAAATATGTGAAGTGTGAATAGATACAGGAGTTGCGCGTAATGGAAATTCCTTGTATACTTATTCTATAGGCTTAGTTGGAATATTATGAATTGCCGTACTTCCTATGTGCTGTATGTCTATAATATTATCGCTCCAAACCGCTTCAATCTCACTTTTAACTTGATGGTATTCACCACCCCATTTTTCATTATGGGGAAGTAGCCTTACTTTATATCTCTCTACGCCTTCCATAGCATATCTCCATCAACTTCACTTATTACACACTGGCGAAACCATCTTCGGAGTTAGAGTAATCTTATTTTTAAAAACAGTTCTCATCTATAAATAACAAGGCGAGTTGTGAAAACAACTCGCCTTGTTATCAATTTTTGGTGGACGTTACAGGACTCGAACCTGTGACCTTCCGCACGTCAAGCGGATGCTCTAGCCAGCTGAGCTAAACGTCCATTTCTCAACAGCACTTGTATATTATATCTCATGTTTCGGGAAAATGCAAGCTTTTTTCAAAAAACAAACGAAATGACGCGGCTTGTATTCCTTTGGGTATTCTTCTATAATAGAAATAGAAAAATGAAAATAGAAAAACAATACAGGGGGAATGGCTGTGTCTACAGGACTGGTGCTGGAAGGCGGCGGCCTGCGCGGTGTTTATACGGCGGGCGTGCTGGACGAATTTATAAAAAACAAGATTCAATTTCCGTCGGTCTATGCGGTTTCAGCTGGTGCCTGCTGTTCCCTCAGTTATCTGGCCGGTCAGTATGAGCGCAATAAAAATATTTTTTACCGCTATGTGCCGGATGACCGTTATGTCAGTTTTAAAAATCTGCGTACAACGGGTTCGCTGTTTGGGTTCGATTTCATTTTTGGAGAACTGTTCCACACGCTGGACCCATTTGATTATGATGTGTTCCGCAAATCCAAAGTAAACCTGATGGTCGGCACAACCGACTTGATTACCGGTACGGAATCCTATTTTTCCAACAAAGATATGGACGACCGCTTTCTGCCGGTGCAGGCTTCCAGCTCCCTGCCGTTCTGGTCGCCGATTGTTTGGATAAACAACCACCCGTATATGGACGGCGGCCTTGCTTCTCCGGTCCCGTACGAGCGCTCCATGCAGGATGGAAACGAGAAGAATGTCGTTGTGCTGACGCGTGACCTTTCCTACCGGAAACGCTTTGGACCGGATTATCCGCGTGGCTTGATTCATGTGCACTACCGCGGCTATCCGAATTTTGTCCGCACACTGGAACGCCGCGGAGATGTTTATAACCGCCAGATGGCCGTTATCCGCCAACAGGAACGTGCGGGCCGCATGGTCGTTATCCGGCCGACTTCTCCCATTAACTTGGGGCGTTGCGAGAAAGACGCGGAAAAATTGCTGAAAGTGTATCATCTCGGCCGGCGGGACGCTGCGGCTAAACTGCCCGCGGTGAAAAAACTTCTAATGGAAAAATAGCCAAATAAAGAACGGAGAATCGCTTGTATCTGCGAGTTCTCCGTTCTTTTTATTTAACAGTTTTTGTGGCGTAAAAGGTCGGTACATGGAAGTCGTGCAGGCGGCCTTCACTGTTGATGTCCTCATAAATATCCGTCAATGTAAAACCGGCCTGCAGCTGTCCGCCAATTTCCTCCTCGATTGTGTGGGAAAACTGAATTCCCCAGTCGTTTTCAACGGAGGTTTGGTAAAGCGCCTTGTCTTTCAGCGGATTGAACGGCAGTTTGCATGCAAAGTCTGTTTCCTCTTCATTGAAAACATAATTGATGCCGTTGTCAAAGCCCGCCAGCAGGATGCCGCCCTTTTTCAGGACACGGAAGCACTCTTTCCAAAGCGGCAGAATGTTTTCAATATAGCAGTTGGAAACCGGGTGGAAAATGAGGTCAAACGAATCGTCCGGCAGGGGCAGAGGATGTGACATATCGGCCCGTATCACTTGAATGACGTAGTGTTCGCGCTGTGCCACCATGCGCTCACTTTGCAGCTGCGCGCTGGAATAGTCCAGCACCGTGCATTCCGCACCGGCGGCTGTAAATATAGGCATTTGCTGACCGCCGCCGGACGCAAGGCCGAGCACTTTTTTGCCCTTTAGGTTTCCAAACCAGCTTTTGGGGACCATTTTCATGGGGGTGAGCTGTACGGACCATTTTCCGGCTTTGGCATTCTCAAAGGCTTCATGAGAAATAGGCTGTCCCCATTCCCAGCCGTCGTGTACCCATCTGTCTACGAATGCGGCGTTTGATTTTGTGTAGCTTTCATTCATTTTTATCACCTGCTTTTAGAATTTGAATATATACTTTGGTACCTTTAGGCGCGTTCGGAGCGTTTTCCAATAAAAAACGAAAGGAAGAAAATAACGGCCGCGACCAGTACGATTGTGCCGCCTGTAGCTGTGCCGGTGTAGTAGCTGATAATTAGGCCGGAAATGCCGGATACCAGGCTGATGCCAATGGACCAGAAGTGATAACTGCGCATGGAATGGGCGAGGTTACGGGCAGCTGCCGCCGGCAGCACCAAAAGGGAGTTGATAAGCAGAATGCCTACCCACTTAATGGTGGAAGTCACCAGCACGGCGACCAAAACAACAAAGATGTTCTGCAGGAGCCGGACCGGGATGTTCTTGCTGGCGGCGAGGTCGGCATTGACACTGGTCAGCAAAAACGGGTTAAAGAAGAGAATCCACAGCAGAATGACCGCGGCCAACAGCACAGCCAGCAGGGCGATTTCCTGCGGCTGTACCGTCAGAATGTCGCCAATTAGGTAGCTGGAGTATTTGGCAAAGCCGCCGGTTGCGGAAAGCAGAACAATGCCCAGTGCCATGCCGACGGACGCAAAGACGCTGATAATGGTGTCGGCGCTGGAAGTGCCGCTGCCGATAACCGCCGAAATGCCCAGCGCGAATAATAGGGCGAACCCCATCATAGACAGCAGGTAGTTGTCCGTACCCAGCAGGACGCCAATCGCAATACCGGTCAGGGCCGAATGGCCGAGCGCATCGCTGAAAAAGGAGAGCTTGTTATTGACAATCATGGTGCCCACCAGACCGAACAGCGGCGTGATGAGCAAAATGGCCAGCAGCGCATTTTTCATATAGACAAATTCTGTCCAGTCAAAAGGCAGGATGGTGTCGATAAATGAATAAATGGCATTCAATGGAAATCACCTCCCGCCAGTTTCAAACCGAACGCTTCCTGCACAGCGTCAGTTTTCATTACCTCAGCGACCGGACCGCTGACCACAATGGTGTGGCTGATGAGCGCGGCACGGGTTGCGTATTTCATTACATGGGAAAGGTCATGCGAAACCAAAATAATCGGCATTTCATGCTGTTTGCGCATATGTGTAACAAGGTCGTAAAACAATTCGATGCCCTTGCGGTCCACAGCGGAAACCGGTTCATCCAGCAGCAGCAGGTCCGGCATGGGGTGCAGGGCAAAGGCAAGCAGTACACGCTGCAGTTCGCCGCCGGAAAGCGCGCCCAGCCGTTTGGGCAGCAGGTCCGGTGAACCGCCCACGCGCCGCAGCATTTCCGCGGCAAAGTCACGCTGCTCTTTGCGGTGGCCGAGCCATACCGGAAAATGGGTTAGGTTGGCGCACAGCATATCCTGCACAGTCACAGGTGTGGCTCGGTCAAATACTAGGTTTTGCGGGACATAGCCAATATGCGGGTCCGTCAGTTTTTTGCCACCGGCATCGTGGAAAGTGATGGTGCCGGTGTAGGGAATACGTCCCAACAGCGCCTTGAGCAGGGTGCTTTTTCCGGCACCATTCTGGCCGATGAGGGCCATGATTTCGCCGTGGTGTACGTCCAAATTCACATCATGCAAGATCTGCGCACCGTGGCGGCGTACGCCCAAATTCCGAATGATGGTGTTGCATTTACAGGTTGTCATGGTAGAATCTCTCCTTGTACAGAACAAATAGCCAATCGGGCGGGGGAAAGGTCCCGCCGCTCTATGCCAGCGCCTTTTGCAGCGTTTGTGTATTTTTCTCCATGGCCTTTAAATAAGCGTCACGGTCATAACTGCCGGTCACAGCCGGGTCCAGTTTATAAAAAGCGGCGCCGCTTTCCTGCGCGATAATCTGTGCGGCGGACTGTTCGTACTGCGGTTCCGCAAAAACCGCCTTTACGCCGCTTTGCCGAATCATGCGGATGGTTTCCGCAAGTTCTTTGGCACTGGGCTGGCTGTCCGGTTCCCGCTGAACGGTCTGTACGATGTTGAGGTGAAATTCCTTGGCGAAATACGGAAAAGCCTCGTGAAAGGTAATGATGTCCCGGTGCGGCAGGTGGTCCAGTTCCGTATGCATACGGGTGCGCAGGGTTCGCAGCTTTTTTAGGTAGATATCAGCATTGGCACGGTATTGTGCGGCATGGGGCGGGTCCGCCTTTTCCAGTCCGGCGGTGATATTCTGTACCTGCTGCATATAGTTGCTGATGCTTACCCACAGGTGTGGGTTGACTTCACCGGTCTTATCCGTGATGTGAGATACACCGGTGCTGCTGTCCAGCACGGTCAAATGGGGCAGCTGGTCGGTTACGCGGGACATGAAGCTTTCCATGCCGGCACCGTTAATAATGAATAAGTTTGCCTGTGACAGAGCCTGCATATCGGCACTTTGCAGCTGATAGTCGTGCAGGCAGCCGGTTTGCTGGCCGGCCATGTTGTCCACCTGCACGCCCTGTATGCCATTTGTAATATTGATGGACATAATATATACAGGGTAAAAGGAAGCCATAATGTGGAACGACGCCTTTTGCGCAGGGCGGCGCGCACAGCCTGCGCAGGTACCCAGCAGCAAAACTGTCGCCAAAAATGCAGTAGTGATTTTTTGAAGGAACTGTTTCATAGCAACACACACTTTCTAAATGCAAATAATTTGCATTCCCGAGTATAGCACGGCAAAAACGGGATGTCAAGAAGGGGTGGCAAAGAAAAAAGCAAAATAAAAAACCGCTGGGAATATTCCCAAGCGGTTTTTGTGACCAAACCTATAAGCCGGGTTCTGTTTAGACGGTCATCTATCTTGGCCGGGCGTTGCCGCCGCGGCTCAGTGCCACCTTCCCGGGACGCGCCGGGCCGACGCTTTGTGTCCCTCTGCGGTGTTGCTCCGGATAGGGTTTGCATAGCCGTCAGGTCTCCCTGACGCTGGTGAGCTCTTGCCTCGCCTTTCCATCCTTACCGCGGAAAACCGCGGCGGTCGTTTTCTGTTGCACTTTCCCTGGGGTCGCCCCCGGCGGCTGTTAGCCGTTATCCTTGCCCTATGAAGCCCGGACTTTCCTCGGAAGTTTGCTTTCGCGCATCCCCCGCGGCCGTCCAGTTTGCTCACAACTTCTTTATTATAGAAGAAAGTTTACGGCGCGTCAAGGGCCGACAGGCAGTTACCTCAGGATGCCATAGCCGCCGACTTCCTGAAAACCAATGTGTTGATAAATGTGGCTGCCTTTTTTCTTCACTTTCTGCTAAATTTCCAAAAAGCAGGTGGCTTTTGGAAATTTAATGGTAAATATATTTTACACGAGGGCATTTTTGACAAATAAGCTGCTGAAAAGTTTCCGTCGTTCCAAGGGTGAAGCCATCTTTTGCGGCGACAACCGCGATAGACTGCTGAACAACCAAAATAATAAGATTTTTCGTTTCGTTAATCTGTGTAATCTGTGTGTAGTCAAAGAATGACTCACCGCTGTTGGAGGACGTTACCCGAATACGGTCAGAAAATGACGTTGTCACTTCCCGTGGCTTGCCACCGTTTACAAGCAACTGCTGTTTATATCCGCGCTTCGCCAGCGTATTGCGCAGAAGAGGTGTGTAAAAGAACATAAACACAGATAAAACCAGACAGACAATGAACGGAACCGTTTCTTGTTCTGCGAAAAAGCAAACCGCTACGGCTGCCAGCACGGAGGCTGTAATCAGTGCCACAGCCTTTGCTCCTTTGCGGAAAACTGCGTTAACATATTCCCGGTAGAGTTCCGGTGACCAAACAATATGGCTGACAAAAAGATTTTCCATAGATACTCCTCATTAGGCGGGGGGTGTTTTTCTTGTTAATAGGTATATTCGTCCAACATTTTCTGTTTGATGTCCCACAGCGGACGGGAGAGGTCCACATAGTAGCGGTGCGGGTTGTCAAAGCGGAGCACTTCATCCCACAGGGTACCCACCTGCTTTGTGCACTCATCCTGCAGCTGCTTCAGAGTCTTTTCCTTGGCAATGCACTTGCCATGGTCGAAAATCTTCTTACGCAGCGGGACAGCATGGAAGTTAGTGATTACCTTGCGTTTCCAGACGTGCACGGGGTCGAAAATCTCATACGGTTTTGTGTCGTCAATGGTTTCGTTGTACAACGTGATGACATCGGCAATCGCCTTGCCGCTGGTGCGGTCGAACAGGCGCCACAGTTTTTTAAAGCACGGTGTGGTGATTTTGCTGACATTTTCACTGACCTTGATTTTCGGGGTAATATTACCGTTTTTGTCTTCTACGGCGGACAGCTTGTACACGCCGCCGAAAACCGGATGGCTGCTGCTGGTAATGAGCCGTTCGCCGACACCGAAGGAGTCCACCGGTGCGCCTTGAATCAGCATATCCTGAATTAGATGCTCGTCCAGAGAGTTGCTGGCACAGATTTTGCAGTCCGGGAAACCGGCATCGTCCAGCATCTTCCGGGCCTTTTTGGTCAGATAAGTAATATCACCGCTGTCAATGCGAATGCCGGCAGGACGGTAGCCGCGCGGGAGCACTTCTTCATTGAAGATTTTAATGGCGTTCGGTACGCCGGATTTCAGTACGTTATAAGTGTCGACCAGCAGGGTGCAGGCATTGGGATATTCCCGGGCATAGGCACGGAAAGCGTCCTCTTCGCTGTCGAAAAGCTGTACCCAGCTGTGTGCCATGGTGCCCATGGCCGGAACACCGAAGTCACGGTCGCAGATGGTGCAGGCCGTGCCGCAGCAGCCGCCAATATAGGCAGCACGTGCGCCCAGTGTGGCGCCGTCGGCACCCTGTGCCCGGCGGGAGCCGAACTCCATAACCGGGCGGCCCTGTGCGGCGCGCACAATTCGGTTAGCCTTGGTGGCAATCAGGCTTTCGTGGTTAATGGTCAGCAGAATCATGGTTTCAACAAACTGAGCCTGAATAACCGGCCCGCGCACGGTCAAAATCGGTTCACCGGGGAAGATGGGCATGCCTTCCGGCACAGCCCACACATCACACGCAAAATGGAAGTCCTGCAGGTATTGCAGAAAGCCTTCACTAAAAATTCCGCAGCCGCGCAGGTAGGCAATGTCCTCCGGCTCGAAGTGCAGGTTCTTTAGGTAATCCATCATCGGCTGTACACCCGCCATAATCGCAAAGCCGCCGTTGTCCGGTACCTCACGGAAAAACATATCAAAATAAGCAATTCGGTCCTTAAAACCATTGTTAAAGTATCCGTTTGCCATTGTGATTTCGTAAAAGTCTGTCAGCATGGTCAGGTTCGTTTTTTCCATGATGTTTCCTTTCGTTTTAAACGGTTATCTATTCTGTCATCTTGTGAGATTGCTGCATACTATAAAAAGGAAGTGATAATGCCCCTATTATATCAAAAACGAGAGAGAATAACAAACAAATTTTCATTTTTTCAACAAAAGCCATGCAATAGGAAGAAAAAGACGTCACTTCGTATTTTTTCAATATAAATAGTCATAATAGTAGACATTATTTGTGCAAATTATGAAAAAATATTGTTAATATCCTTGCATTGGGGCCAAAATTCGATTATACTATAAATGAATTTATTTGTTATGACCGTGTTCCTACTAAAATCTGATTGTATGCGGCCGTGCGCTCTGGCTGTCAGCTGTGCCCGGCTGCTTTGGCAATCTGCTGAAAACAGGAGATGAACGAAATTGAGATTACGCAAGCAGGCGCTGGGCAGCCGCAATTTGGTAGGCGCCCGCGTGGAAGCAACCCGCAAAAGCGAAGGGATGAAACAAAAAGAGCTGCTGGCACAGCTGCAGGTGCAGGGGGTAGATATGAACGCTTCCGGCCTTTCTAAACTGGAAGGTCAGCTGCGCTATGTTACGGATTTTGAACTGGTAGCGCTTGCCAAAGTTTTCAACGTCTCAGTAGATTGGCTGCTGGGGCTGACCGACAAACGCGAACCGTAAAATTAAATGAGCAGGAGTCGCTTTTTGTCCCACAGACGGAGCACTGGGCGGCCTACTTTATCTGTATTTTCTGCGCCCCGTTTCCTTTTGGAAGCGAGGCGCTTTTTGTGCCTAATAGAAAGTATGGTGACCATCTTGCCATTTTAGGTAGGCTGTGCTATGATAATGGCATTCTTCTTTCATATGGTTGTTATAGTATATCAAAATGTATATAGTCCCCGGCGGCGTTCAGATACCTGAAAAAGGAGAACGGCTTTTACGGGCTGGCAGGGAGGATGAACAAAAACTATGAACGTGTTGGTAATCGGATGTGGGCGCCTGGGTGTCCGTCTGGCGGCCATGCTGGACGAACGTGGCCATGAGGTCGTTGTGGTCGATGAGTCCGCTGGTGCATTGGAACGCTTGCCGGATAGCTTCAGCGGACAGGCCATTACTGGAATGCCCATGGACATGAGTGTCCTGAGAAGTGCTGGCATTGAAAATTGTGACGCGGTCGCGGTGGTTACGCCGGATGATAATTTGAACATTACCATTTCACAGGTGGCGCACGAATTTTTCCACATTGATAATGTAGTGGCCCGCATCAGTGACCCTATGCGGGAAAGAGTTTTTGCAGCGTTTGGGCTGCACACAGTCTGTCCGACTAAGATGGCCTGCGCGTCGCTTTACAATGCACTGACAGAACCATGGGAGAGCCGGGAGCTTACGTTTGGTACAGCGACCGTTTCTTTCCGTGTTTGGGCAGCTGACCATATGGTCATTGGGCAGCCGCTGTCAAAGGTACCACATTTTCAAGACGAAACGGTCTTTGCGGTGGTTCACCGCAACGGCCGTCTGGAGCTGGCGGATGCTGTCAGCAAAGAACAGGAAATTACCATGGGCGACCATATCATTCTGGCGTCTATAGCGGACTAAGGGGGCAGGCAAGATGAATATTGTCATCATGGGCGGCGGAAAACTGGGCCGTCAGCTGGCCCGCAATATGCTGGACCGCAAATGCACGGTACATTTGATTGAAAAAAACAAGGCACGCTGTATGTGCCTTGCGAATGAACTGGACATAGAGATTATCTGCGGTGACGGTACAGAGCTGGAAGTCCTGCAGCGCGCCCGGACCAAGGATGCCAATTGCTTTCTGGCGGTCGGCGGCAGTGACCAGGACAACTTGGTCGCCTGTCAGCTGGCACGGCGGGAATTTGGTGTGCAGAAGGTCATTGCCCGCGCGAATGACCCGCGGAACCTGCCGGTACTGCGGACACTTGGTACAGAAATTGTAGTCAGCAGCACCGAAATTATCACAAACCTGATTGAACAGCAGGTGGACATGGCGGAAATGCGTTTGCTGGCAACCCTAAACAAGGGCCGTGCGGCTATCTGCGCGGTGACGCTGCCGAAAAACACACGGTTGCGCGGTGTCGCTCTGAAAAACCTGAAGCTGCCGAATGGCTCATTGGTTATTTCTGTCGTTCGGGGCGAAAAAATGGTTGTGCCAAACGGTGAAACAATTTTTCAGCCGCTGGACGAGATTGTGGCTGTCTGTGAAGGAGATTCGCAGGCAAAGCTGCAGGATCTGTTAACGGCAATCACTACCAAACAGAGTGTGACTCACTAAATAAAACAGCAAAGCGGCGGCAGTGGTTGAAACTGCCGCCGCTTTTTAGCGAACCGTACAGGCAAAGACTTGATAAAAGGGATGCTTTTGTATACTTTATTGGCAGATAAATGAAATGATTTCAGACCATGTCTGCTGCATTTTGTGGAACTGGCGGTTGTGCTCCGGCACTTTTTCCGCATAGTGATGCATGTCCGTATACAGATTATGAAAATCGCTGTTGTTGAAATAGGAGCAGACGTAGGGGAGGGACTGCTCCAACCCGGTCAGGGAATTTTTCATAATCTCTGAAAAGTTTTCCGGCTGCGTCAGGTATGTATACAGTGGCTTGTAGCGTGCCCAGCCGATGCAGGCTTTGTAAAAGCGGTTATTGACTTCTACCGAGTCATACAGAGAAATCTTTTCCAGCGACAGCGGCAGAACACCTTTCAGCAGCGAGCCGTAAAAAGAGAAGCTGTCGTGAAATGTGTAAACGGGAATCCGCTTAACATTATAGTTGCTGAGGCAGGTGCTTAAAATACTGTCCTCACCGCGCGCGCCCGGCGGATTGTAGAAGGGCAGTACCCGCTCCGGGTTTGTCAGGTTGATGCCGATGTTGCTGCCGCTGATGAACTTGGCACCGTTTACTTCCGGCACCAGCTCTGCCTGATGTGTACTTAAAACATTTTTGTCCGCGTAAGTGACGCCGCCGCAGCGAATCAGCCGGCTGACGTCTTCCCATTTCAGGACGTCACTGCTCAGTGCGTCGGTGAACTGGTGGAAAATGTTTTCCGGCAAAATACCATCAAATTCAATCGCCGGGACCGGCGTTAGGTAGCCGCAGTGGTAACCATAGGTAATGTCAGAAAACTGCAGGTACTTAATGTGTTCCTCCATAACGTGCTGGCCGCTCCACAGGGTAGCGCCGCCCGATTCCGTTACGGCAAGCGGATATTCATCATCGTCCAGAAAAATCAGGCCGTCCACCTTTTCCCGCAGTGCCTCAAATAAAATGATATTTCGCTGTACGGCATAGCCAGTGCCGAACGCCTGGCCAACCTCTTTCGAGGAAAGACCGGTGTCTTTTGCCAAACGGTCCTTTTCGGCCTGAATATCCTCCGGGCCGATAAACCGGCAAATGTGAAATGTCTGCCGCTCTTCCTCCGTCAGATTGTCGTAGTCCGCTCTCGTAGTGTTGCTGTAAGAGGGGTCGTAAGCGACAAACAGGGAGATAAGCATGTTGTGGTCATATAGAAAGTTGGTTTCCTGCAAATGATAGATATATGCGCGCAGAACATTTTGAAAGCCAATGCGTCCTGTAGCGAACCCAATCGCTACGTGAATTCTTCCGTCGACCATACTTGTTCCTTCTTCCATATTATAATATACCTATCCTATTATATAACTCGGCGGATAAAAATGCAAAAATTGTAATTTCGGTGAACAACCGAACAGGCCCTTGGCAACCGGACAGCCGACTTCACTTTCCACAAATTGTATTGTAAGCATTAAACCTTCGCCGTGTATGTCCTTTTTCGGTGCGGTAGATAAAAAAAGAAGCAGAGATTTTTTGGTATCTATTTCTTTACACTCTCATACTATAGTATGGAAGCAGGATGAATGTAAGGCTGGCGACTGTATTTTCGGTGCATGAACCAACAACAGAAACAGTTTAATAAATCAGCGGCCGATGCAAAGCGGATACAAATAATCCGAAGGAAATTTGCATTCCGGAACGGGGGAAAGCGCAGAAACGACACACGGGAATAACAACCGGCATACAAAAAACAGCGAACAGCGGATGCGACGGAGTCAGCCACAGCGTTCGGATAGCTCTGGAAACGGCGAGTCTTTCCTGCTGTGTTCGGCTTTTTAAAGGACAGAATAGTGTTGTCATCCTTTTGCAGGAAAGAAAAGGAATATGCATAAATAGCTGTGTGAAAATGCGGAATACCAAAAAAAGCAGAAGGAATTTCCATGAAAGCCTGATACGGGCATTCAGCATGGCACTGCTTTCAGCGAAAAATCAGACCGAAAATTCCGTATTTTTACCGTAAAAAGTAGGGAATCAGCTATGCCAAGGCAGCTTTTGCTGTTTTGAAAGAAAAGCAGAGAATGCTTTCCCCAATGTATACAGTTTTTCCTCCTATTGTTGAAAGCGAATATTGCACATTTACGTCTTGCATTTTTAAAAAGATATGGTTATACTATAGTGCAGGACAGGGACGTTCATGACAGATATTGTACATGGGCGCCTTTCCTTTTACAGAATCGTCCGGTCCGGGCTTTTACAAAAAGCACGTTTCCAGCGGGCTGCGGCGGCGGACAACAGTGCGGCAGACCTTTTGCGAACGGAGATAAAGGACTTGGTTTCCTTTTTCCGTGCGCAGGTTTTTAGGCCGCCTTGTCCATCGTCGGCCCGGGCAGCGGTGCTTTTCCCTGCAGAGACGGAAAGACGACGAACGCTGGTACGGTTTCCGTACAGGACGCCGGCAGCATGAAAGGCTTGTCCAATGGCGGTACGTCCCACCTCGGTACACAGCGAATGCTGTAGAGGTCCTGCTCGTAGGCAGCCGAAACGTGTCCTGCCTGCACATCTTTTGCGGCAGAGTCCGGCTTTTTGCACGGTCCCCGAAAGGGGAGACCAGCAGCTTGGATTTTCCCCGAAAAAGTGCGGCGGCAGGTACTGCGGTTTTTGTTTATGCGGGTTTTCAGGACATTTGATTATAGCAGAACTGTATAGCACTGACGGATTGTGCCGACCTGACAATCTGGCTGTTGACGAAAAGACTTTTCCGTTTCGCGGCAATTTATGCGGCGGGAAAAGTCCTTATTCCGAACTGAAATAAGCTCCGGGCAGAGGAACTGTTTTTACATTCCTGTATGCCGGGGCTTTTTTGTTGCCTTTTTGCCAAAAATGCAGCTATTCATTATAAAAAACAGCGTAAGCTGGACTTTTCAGCAGCTGTGTCTGCTGCCGGTAATCTGGTATAACGCGTTCCAGTTCCGCGTAAAACGCGCGGGAATGGTCCGGATGCAGAAAATGGACATATTCATGCAGGACAACTGCCTGCACACAGAAAGCAGGTGTTTCCAACAGGTGGGTGCTGAATGTGACTACATGCTTTGTCGGAATGCAGCTGCCCCAGCGGGAAATCATGCGGCGTACCCGCAGGGTAATGTTTTGTGGGAGACAGCGGTCTGCCAGCAGGTCCTGTGCCTGCAGGGCAGCCTGTGTAAAAATGGCTTGGCAGGTATCCCGCAGCCAGCGGTCCATTTGCGCTTTCCGCTTTTTGGCGGTTGACTCCGCCGGCACCCGCAGGAAAAGTGCCGCGCCCTGCCGCTGTACACTGGCAGGAAAACCGGTTTGAACCTGTAGTGTCAACATTTGTCCCAGTACACGAAACTGCTCGCCGCTTTCATATTGATGGACCGGAGGCTGCAGAACCGCACATTGTTTTATCCGCTCCCGTGCAGAAAGCAGGAAGCGGCTTTTTTTCTGCAAAATATGTTCCACTTCGGCCGCCGGCACCCATTCTGCGGCGGAAACAACAGCGGTGCCGTCGGTGCGGACGTGGATATTGATATTTTTGACAGGTTTCCGTACCAATAAATAAGGCATTTGTATTTCGCCGCAGCGAATACTGCCACGGACAACGGCATTTTCCATCGCTTTCGCTCCTTTTCTTCTATCTTAACACACGAGTGCTCCCAGGAAAAGTTCCACACGGGACTTGACAGTGCGCATTTCCCGAAACACTATGCATTATACACGATTCAGTACATAGCATTTCGCTGCAGACGAAATGAATACCGTGGACGTACGGCAAATGCGCTATGCCGAAAAAAGCAGTTGACATTTGTTTTAAAATTGTTTATAATACTTAATTATTCATGTACTGCAATTATTAAAGCTACTTTACAGTTGCGGTGCTGTCATTTTCAGGAGAGGGGGCGAGAACGTGATGAATGCCAAACACAGCAGACTGTTTGCGGCGGCCAGCAGAGTACGCAAAACCAGCGGGCGGATGCATCGACTGTCCGGCATTACACCCGGCGAGTGGTTTGTATTGTGCCATCTGTTGCATTTACAGCAGGAGCATGATGTGCGTGCCAGCGACCTTGGCCGCCAGATACACATGAGTCGCTCGGCCATCAGCCAAATGCTGCGTTCGCTGGAACAAAAGGGTCTAATAGAGCGCACAAACAGCGAACGTGACCGCCGTGTGGTGTATGTTCGCATGACGGACAGCGGCCGTGACCGCTACCAGGAGCTCACCGCGGTTATGGCAGAGAAAATGGACCGTGTGCTGGGCAGCCTTGGCGAAGAAAAAGAAGAACAGCTGACTTCACTGCTGAACGAGCTGGCCGATGCCATGCAGGACGAGCTGACATAACCACGGCAGTGCTGTATACCGTTTTTCACGCAGAAAGGAAGGAAACTATGCGCCGAATTTCCCGCTATTTCAAAACCTATTTCGGCCCGATTCTGCTGGCAGTACTGCTGCTGTTTGCGCAGGCAATGTGCGATTTGTCTCTGCCAAACTACATGAGCAATATCGTCAATACCGGCATTCAGCAGGGCGGCATTACCAATGCTGCCCCCAGTGCTGTCAGCACAAAAGGACTGCAGTTTTTCAAAAATTTTATGTCGCAGGATCAGAAAACGCTGATTGACAACAGTTATCAGCTGGTTCAAAAGGGCACGGATACTTCCAGCTATCCGCAGAACAAAACCGAGGATATTTATGAACTAAAGGACAGCGCCGACCGTCAGGCGGTCAGTAACCTGTTCGGTGAAACGACATGGACTTTTATCAATACAATGAAGTCCCTGCAAAGCAAAATGGGCAGCAAGGCTTCCACCACGCAGGACAGCTCCACACAGACAGATGTCAGCAATATCGATTTTTCCAAGCTGTACCAGATGGAGCCGATGCTGGCGCGTGTGCCACAGCAGACCTTTGCGGACGCCCGTAAAAAGGCCGCCGGTGTGCAGGACAGTATGAAGCTGCAGAGCGGCGCTGTGTTGGTTAAGGCTTTCTACCAGGAACTGGGTGTTGACACAGCGCAAATCGAACAAAACTATATCATACGGGAAGGGCTGTATATGCTGCTCTTTACGCTGGGCAGTGTTGCCGCCGCCATTTTGGTGGGGCTGCTGGCCTCCCGTGTTTCGGCCGGCATGAGCCGTGACCTGCGCCGTGACGTCTTTAACCGTGTCAATGCTTTTTCAAATACCGAATTTGATAAATTCAGCACGGCGTCCCTCATCACGCGCACGACCAACGATATCACACAGGTGCAGATGGTCGTGCTCATGGGAATCCGCATGCTGTTCTACGCACCCATGATGGCCCTCGGCGGCATTACCATGGCCGTGCGCAAGAGCGTTTCTATGACATGGATTATTGCGCTGGCGGTCATTGTGCTGATTGGTTTGGTAGGCGTGATTTTCTCCATTGCGCTGCCGCGCTTTAAGAAAATGCAGAGTCTGATTGACCGCATGAACCTTGTGGCCCGCGAAAACCTAACTGGTTTGATGGTGACGCGCGCCTTCAGCAACCAGAACTTTGAAGAAAAGCGCTTTGATAAGGCTAACCGTAACCTGACGGACAACCAGCGCTTTGTCAACCGCCTGATGGCGATTATGATGCCGGTTATGATGCTGGTTATGAACGGCATTTCTCTGCTCATTGTCTGGGTAGGCGCTCATCAGGTAGCACAGAGCCGGATTCAGGTGGGCGATATGATGGCCTATATGCAGTACGCCATACAGATTATCATCAGCTTCCTGTTCATTTCCGCTATTTTCATTTTCCTGCCGCGTGCTTCTGTATCAGCGGGCCGTATTGCCGATATTATTGAAACCGAACCTGCTGTGCAGGACCCGCCGGAGCCAAAAGCGTTTCGTCCGGAAAAGAAGGGCTGCGTGGAGTTCCGCCAAGTTTCTTTCCGGTATCAGGGGGCACAGGAAGATGTTCTGCACAACATCAGCTTTACCGCGGAACCGGGACAGACAACGGCCTTTATTGGTTCGACCGGCTCCGGAAAAAGCACGCTTATCAATTTAATTCCTCGTTTTTATGATGTAACGGAAGGTGCGGTTTATGTAGACGGACTGGACGTTCGGCAGGCTTCCCAGAAGGACCTGCGCGCACGCATTGGCTATGTCCCGCAGAAAGGCGTGCTGCTTTCCGGCACCATTGCATCCAACCTGCGTTACGGCAAGGCGGACGCTACTGATGAAGAACTCAATGCCGCGGCACAGGTGGCACAGGCTACGGAATTTATCAGTACCATGCCGGACGGTATGCAGACATCTATCTCACAGGGTGGCAGCAACGTTTCCGGCGGCCAAAAGCAGCGGTTGTCCATTGCCCGCGCTTTGGCAACCGGCGCGCAGATTTATCTGTTTGATGACAGCTTTTCTGCGCTGGACTTTAAGACGGACGCTGCGCTGCGCGCTGCCCTGAAAACACAGATTTCCGGCGCGACAGTGCTGCTGGTGGCACAGCGTGTTTCCACCATTATGGACGCGGACCAGATTATTGTACTGGATGAAGGGAAAATTGTGGGGCGCGGAACACACCGCGAACTGCTGAATACCTGCCCAACCTATTACGAGATTGCCTCCAGCCAGCTGACAAAGGAGGAATTAGCATGAATACAGAGAAGCCCTCCCGTCCACAAAGGCATCACGGTCCCATGGGCGGCCCGCCCGTGGGTGTACCCGGCGAAAAAGCAAACGACTTTTTCGGTACGCTGAAAAAACTTGCCCATTATCTTGGCAGGTATAAACTGCAGATTCTGCTGGTTCTCCTGTTTGCCGTATGTTCCGCCGCTTTTATGATTGTCGGGCCGAAAGTTCTTGGCAAGGCCACTACGGAGGTTTTTACCGGCCTCATGAACCAGATTTCCGGTACAGGGCAGGGTATCAATTTTACCCGTATTGGGCAGATTCTATTGTTCCTGCTGGCACTGTATCTGGTCAGTTCTGCCTTTAATTATGCGCAGGGCTGGATTATGACCGGCGTTACCATGAACGTGACCTATCAGCTGCGCAGGGATATTGCCGGCAAGATTCAGCGGCTGCCATTTTCCTACTATGATACGACAACCAACGGCGAAGTCCTTTCCCGCCTGACCAACGATGTGGATACCATCTCGCAGAGTCTCAACCAGTCCATGACACAGATTATCACCAGTGTGACGCAGCTAATTGGTATTTTGATTATGATGTTCTCCATCAACTGGCAGATGTCGCTGGTGGCGCTGTGCATTATTCCGCTGTCCGGTTTGGTTATTCTGTTTGTTGTCAAGCATTCACAGAAATACTTTAAACAGCAGCAGGACTACCTTGGCCATGTAAACGGTCATATCGAGGAAATGTATGGCAGCCATGTCGTTGTGCAGGCCTTTAACGGACAGGAAAGAAACGAAAAAACATTTTCCGGCTATAATGAAAACCTGTACCATTCGGCATGGAAAAGTCAGTTCTTTTCCAGCCTGCTGCAGCCGATTATGATTTTTATCGGCAATGTCGGATTTGTGGTCGTCTGCATTCTGGGCGGCTGGTACGCGATCAAAGGGTTTATCACGGTCGGCGATATTCAGGCGTTCACGCAGTATGTACGTCAGTTTACGCAGCCTATTCAGCAGGTGGCCAACATTTCCAACGTCATGCAGTCCACAGCGGCTGCGGCGGAGCGTGTTTTTGATTTCTTAGAGGAAAAAGAGGAACCGAAGGACAGCCCAAATGCCATCACGCTGAATATAACGGATAAGCCGGACACTGAGCTGAATGTTCATATCCGCGGCAGTGTGCAGTTCGCGCACGTCAGCTTTGGCTATACACCGCAGAAAACCATTATCCATGACTTCTGTGCCCAGGTAGAGCCTGGTCAGCGGGTGGCAATCGTCGGCCCGACCGGTGCAGGAAAGACCACTATGGTTAAGCTGCTGATGCGCTTCTATGATGTCGGCAGCGGTGCCATTCTGGTGGACGGCTACGATATTCGTGACTTTAAGCGCAGCAATTTGCGGACGCTGTTCGGCATGGTACTGCAGGATACATGGCTGTACAACGCGACCATTCGGGAAAATATCCGCTACGGCCGGCAGGACGCTACAGATGAACAGGTGCTTACCGCGGCAAAATGTGCGCAGGTGGACCACTTTGTCCGTACATTGCCCGGCGGATATGACATGGTGCTGAATGAGGATGCCAGCAATGTCAGTCAGGGCCAAAAACAGCTGCTGACGATTGCACGCGCATTCCTTGCGGACCCGCAGATTTTGATTTTGGATGAAGCTACTTCCAGCGTGGATACCCGTACAGAGATTATGATACAGAAGGCAATGGGCGAACTGATGAAAGGCCGTACTTCATTCATCATTGCGCACCGACTGTCCACTATCCGTGGCGCTGATTTGATTTTGGTCATGGACCACGGCGACATTGTGGAACAGGGCACGCACACTTCCCTGATGGCTAAGGGCGGCTTCTATGCCAAACTTTACAACAGCCAGTTTACGGACTGAAAAACGGCATGCTTTTTGGACCGCTTGCAGGATAAAACCTGCGGTGGCCCATTTTTTATTCTCGTTTGTAGAGGAATAGACAGAACGGACAAAATAGATGGATTTTCCGCCCTGTTTGTGAGAATTTTGCAGAAGAACAAACGTAAGGCCATACCGATTTTTTAACTACCGTACTGTTGAAAATGTGGAAAATTCAACGCCAAAACCGGAAAATGGCTGATTTTGCGCACGATTTAGTTGAAAACACGGTTGAAAATGTTGAAGACTTTTTAACAGGTAAAGATTTACAAACTTTTTTAACATATATTATGTAAACTAACAAGGCGGGCAAAAAAGATGGGAAGAAAAAATATAACAACGGATTTTCCAATTTAGAATAATAAATTGTACAAAAAGCATTAGAATGGAAAAATATTGTGTGGGCGGAGGGAGTGCCTGTGAGAAATCACGTGAAACCAAAATGGATTATCCTTTCAGTTTTAGCTGTAGCGCTGGCTGTGGTCATCGTGCTGGCCGGCGTGCATGCACTTCAGTCTCTGCATAAAGCGCAGCATCAGCCCCGGGCAGATGTACTGGCGGAAGAAATAGTGAATCAGCTGGGATATCAAAATCAGTATACGCAGGTGCCATCCGCGTCTATACAAAAATATTATCCGATAGCAGCGGGCATGGTGGAAAGCCAGGGCATGTGGATTGCCAAGACAGGGGGTAGTGCCGATGAGCTGTGCTGCTTCCAGCTTTACCGTGCCGCAGATGCAGAGAAAATGAAGGCGGTTATTGCGGACCGTTTGGAGCAGAAGGCAAAGGCATTTCACGGCCTGAACAGTGACCAGTATCAGCAGGTGCAAAAGGCCGCTGTTTATCAACAGGACCGATATGTGCTGGTGGCCATTTCCAGTGACCCTTCCGGAGAGGTGCATTTATTCCATAAGCTCCTCAAATAAATGTAAGTTTGTCAAACATATTGGACAGTGAAGAAGTGGAAAAATTCAGCAAAAGAGAGCCAATGAAGCAGTTTGGCAGCAGTTGCTTCCAAGAGCGCAGGATGGCCCTTTTTTTGATGGAAAAAAGCGGTTGGTAAATCTAAAATTATTATCTGTCTGGATGCATTCCATTCGCACCCCACGGCGTGCAAACCACTGAACGGATTTTTTAAAAAATCGGCGGAAGAATATGTATTATGTTCCGGGTAAGCGCCAAGAAAACGCAGGTGAGAGTATTCGTCAATCGCCAGCTATATATTGAAACAAGTGCAGCTCTGGACCAGCAATACAGCGCATGGGGACTATCTTTACATCTATTTAGACGCGTTCCCATTTTTCTCATGACACGAAACAGAAATTCCGGCCAGCGTCGATATCCGTATTTTCACAGGCGGTGCCACAACTTAATAAGGCCAAGCTTCGGGTTTCTGCGCCGCATATTCTGAATTAACTTTAGTTCTTCTTCTGTATGCTGATTCGGATGACTGTGAGGCCTGCGTGACTGACAACGGAGAGTACCATCGTACCGCCTTTTCCAAAAATAAACATAGGAACGGCTGTGGTTATATTTCCGACCCGCTCGGCCGACACTAAATTCGCATTAGGGATTGCTTGTATTTCATATCTTGTGTTACACTGTTCATGCAGAAATGGGTACTTCCTTTCGGTTGAATGAGATGAAGTAACTTAAATTCTAACCGATTTTGAAACAAATCATATACAGCTATCTTTTTTATACCTGAAATGTGCCTAGAATCTCCTGAATCCCCATTCTGTTTTTGCGTGCCGATACCATTACTTTCCACTCAATTTGTTAAATCACTATAGGTTCACTTTTACTCCAGAAAGGAAACTTCGTTATGGTCACCATTAAGCAAATGGCCGAAAAAATCGGTGTCAGCCCCACTACTGTTTCCAATGTCATTCACGGAAATACCCGGGAAGTTTCCCATTCCACGATCCAGAAAGTTCGTCAGGTCATTCGGGAATCTCATTACATTCCCAATATGACTGCACGCAATCTTGCCAGCAATCAGACACATATCATCGGCATTATCCTCTGCTTTGAAAAAGGAAGTGGTGCACAGGCACTGGCAGACCCTTTTAATGGCGAGTTGGTCGGTGCGATTGCCGCTGCCATTGAGGAGAGGCAGTTTTATATGATGGTGCACATCACCAATGCGGAGGATGAAGCCATTCAGCTTGCCCTTTCATGGAATGTAGACGGACTTATCATCTGCAGCATGCACAAGGATCAGTGGTGCCGGATTGAAGAAGTTACGCATAAACCCGTGGTTTTCATCGATTCTTATTTTGATGGCAGAAAAGATTATGCAAATATCGGGCTGGAAGACCGATTCGGCGGCTACCAGATTACCTCTTACCTGATTGCGCACGGGCACACACGCATTGCCTTTTCCTCAGATAACCTCATCGGCGTTGACCATGAGCGCTATCTGGGTTATAAAACTGCATTGGAGGAGCATGGCATCCGCTGTGAAAAAGGCTGGATGATTCCCTCCTCCCATGAGGATAAAACCAAAGCACCGGCAGAACTGCTGCGCCGGAGAAATGATTTCACAGCTGTTTTCTTTGTCTCTGATTATTATGCGATGCTTGCCATGAATTATTTACAAGATAACGGCGTGCGCATACCGGAAGACCTTTCCGTCGTCGGCTTTGACGATAATATACTGGCACAGAATACCCGCCCGTCGCTGACCACCATGCACCAGGAACCAGCAGAGAAAGGCCGGCTGGCAGTGGAGCTGCTCCTAAACATCATGCAGGGACATCCGCCGAAGCAACGAAATATCCACTTGCCTACACACCTGGTTGAGCGCGGCAGCGTGCGCACCATCACAGATGAAACTGTTGAAAACAAGGAAAAAGGACTTGCACAATGAAAGGTGAAAAACGAAATGGGCTATCCGGAGAGGCAAACTCAGTTCACAAATATGGAGTTTACAGGGCCTACGGGCACTTTTGGGTTTCACCGGGAAATAAAAATATCGGCTTTCATGATGAATACATTCCGCGAATTACCGTAATTTATGGGTGTGAATTTAGAATAAAGACAAAAAAGAAAGGCTGCGGAGAATTTCTCCACAGCCTTTCTTTTGTTGTCACACTGACTTTGCCCCGTCTGTGCAGCTTTTATGGCAGCCATCACACTACCGTGAAAACCGGTTTCCGCAGGCTCCTTTGCTTTGCTTATTTCCTCTGCTAAAATCCATTGTAACCGCTTCCCTGAAAATAAGGCAATGCTCTGTTCTGCACGATTGGACTATACCCGATAAAACGGACAGTAAAAAAAGAGATCTTTTTATGCCCAGAAAATATACAAAAGTTGAGTTACTGAACGAAGAGGTACTTCGGTGCAAAACAGCCGGAAAGAAACCAATCGGGAAATAGCAGAAAGTTATGAATTGAGCAAACAACAAATTAAAGGGTTGGCGAAACCAACAGGCAAAAGGGGATAAAGACCAGTGGCTGATAGGGCCGATTACGGATTGTCAGCGGCGTGGAAAGCAGACCTACGGATGCCGCCAGGCGTAATGCGAAAATATGATTTGCTTTCGCCAATACGTCGGCATTGGCCATTGTACATTACAAACAGGCGGTATATAAATATCCGAACCTGTTAAAAAGGACTTTTGAGCAGCCGCTGCCCAATTACTTCTGGGTTACGGACATTACCTACATTCCTAACGCAAAACGAATGTCGTATTTGTGTGTGCTGATACAATTAGTTTTCGTATGTTTATACGGATCAATTTGTTAGATTGCTATAAACCGGAAAAAACGATTCCCGGTGTGGGCCGTACGCACCGCTTTGGGCACCAAAAAGAGCAGTTCCCAGTTTCGGCGATTTTATGCGTAGAAAATCAAAAATATTAAAACTTATGCGCAAAAGTATTGCAAAACGAAAATATATGATATATAATAATCACATAAAATCAGCTTATACCAGATAAACTTTTGCGACAAAGTGATAATTGTGGCATATTGGGAAATGCTGATTCACAATCTTTTGGAGGAAAAGGAGTTGTTTAAAAATGAAAGGTAAAAAGTTGCTGGCATTAGTAACGGCTGGTGCAATGTGTGCGGTTGCATTAACAGGATGCGGCGGAAACCCAGGAGCTTCTTCCGGAGCTGCTGGTTCCACTGCGGCGGACACCTCTGCAGGCGGAGTGCCCAGTGATAAAAATGTGAGCATTAATATTTTCCAGTTCAAAGTTGAGGCAAAGGATGCCTTTCAAAAAGCCATTGACGCTTACCAAAAGAAGCACCCGAATGTTAAGATTAACATGGAAACCGTCGGCGGCGGAGACGATTATGGCGCCGCGCTGAAAACAAAGATGAAGTCTGACCCGCCGGTCATCTTTAACATCGGCGGTCCGCAGGACGTGAAAGACTGGAACAGCAAGCTGGAAGACCTTTCCGACCAGCAATGGATTTCTCATTTGCCGGAGGATTCCCTAGCCGATGTCAAGGATGGCAGCAAAGTTTTGGGAATGCCGTTTGACCTTGAGGGCTATGGCATTGTCATTAACCGCAAAATGTTTGAGGATGCCGGTGTGTCTTATGATTCAATGCTGACCTTTGATGGCATGAAGAAAGGCTTTGATACCCTAAAAGCCAAGATTGAAAAGGGCGACATGAAATCCAAATATCCGCAGTTGGAGGCGGTTATGGAGTATCCGGCCAAGGAAACATGGGTTATCGGTGACCATGACATCAACCCGGCTTTGGGGCAGGACTTTAAGAATGCAGCCGAAGCATTTAACGCCAAGGAGCTTCCATTTAAGGCGGCGGACGGCTACAAGAAGATGATCGATTTTCAGGCAAGCTACACCACCAACGCAAAGAACCGCGGCACTCTGAATTCTATCGATTATAGCACTTCTTTGGAGGGCGGCCTTGCTATCGAGCGTGTTGCTGCCATTGAGCAGGGCAACTGGATTGCACCGTCTGTTACCAATGTGGATGCTAACGTGCTGCAGAAACTGGATGTGCTGCCGCTTCCGGTGCCGGGCTTCTCTGACGGCAAATGGCCGGTTGGCGTGCCGATGTACTGGGCTGTGAATAAAGATGCGGATGCTGACAAGAAAGCTGCTGCAAAAGATTTTCTGAACTTTATGTATCAGTCCGATGAAGGCAAGCAAATTATTATCAATGACGCGAAGTTCGCGGTCGCATTTGACAACTATGGCAGCCTGAAGCCGTCAGACCCGCTAAACCAGCGTATTATGAAGGCCGTGGAAGAAAAGAAGACAATTCCTGGCTGGGTTTACAACGGCGCACCGGCAACCTGGACACAGAAAGTGGCAGGCGCCAATGTGCAGAAATACCTGAGCGGTGAGGAAACATGGGACCAGGTCGTGAAGAACTGCAAGGACCAGTGGAAATCCATGAGAGCTTCCTGAGCAGATAAAAACTGAAAGTGCCTGAATCGGGAGTCGCCGCTTTCAAACGGCGGCTCCTGTGCTAAATGAAATCAAGTCTAAGGGGGAATCACGGATGCAAAAGAGCAAAACACGGTTTTGGCTGTTTTTGGCGCCTGCGCTGATTGCTTTTGTGCTCGTTGTGCTTATTCCCACAATCATGGGATTCTGGTATGCCTTCACAGACTGGAACGGAATCTCAGAGCGTGCCAACTTTGTGGGAGCTCGTAATTTCGTAACCATTTTTCAGGACCAGACTTTTCTGCACGCTTTTGGATTCACGGCTTTGTTTGCCTTGTGCGCAATGGTACTAGTCAATGTCGTAGGCTTTGCTCTGGCGCTTCTGGTGACACAGACTTTTCCCGGCGCAACTGCCCTGCGCGGCATTTTCTTCATGCCAAACCTGATTGGCGGGCTGCTGCTCGGCTTTACATGGCAGTTTATATTTACATCTGTCTTTACGGCAATTGGCAAAGCAACCGGAATGCATTTTCTGATAGGCTGGCTGTCCAATCCGCAGACCGGCTTCTGGGGGCTGCTGATTTTAACCGTCTGGCAGCTTTCCGGCTACATGATGATTATTTATATTGCGCAAATCCAGCAGATACCAGAATCTATCAAGGAGGCAGCACGCATTGACGGCGCCGGTGCGGGCAGTATGCTGGTTCACATTACGATGCCGCTGATGATGCCTGCCTTCACAATCGGTTTGTTCATGACTATCTCCAATTCCTTCAAAATGTTTGACCAGAACCTGGCATTGACAGCCGGCGGCCCTTACCGCGCAACCGAGATGCTGGCGCTGAATATTTACAACTCCGCCTTTGCGGAAAATCGCTTGGGCATTGCACAGGCAAAGGGTATCATTTTCCTGATTGTCGTTGCCGCCATTGGCATTACCCAACTGATGCTTACCAAGCGGAAGGAGGTTGAGATGTAATGGAAAACACCCAAACAGCAAAAACCGGAATGCACCGCAAAAATAAAACCAAGAAGGCGACATTCGTTGTCATCGGCATTTTACTGGGCATTCTGTTTTTATTCCCAATCTTTATTCTGATGCTGAATTCCTTTAAGAATCAGCGTGGAATCTTTATGAATGTGCTGGGCTTTCCGGATGCAAAGACCTTTACACTAAAGAACTATGTGCAGGCTTTTCAGTCTTTGGATTATGTGACGTCGTTTATGAATTCACTGGTCATCACGGTCGTGTCCACGGCGCTGATTATGCTGGTATCCTCCATGGCAGCATGGGTGCTGGTGCGATACAAGACAAAGGTGAGTTCTGTCATTTTCATGCTGTTCGCCGCTGCCATGCTGATTCCCTTTCAGTGTGTGATGCTGCCGCTGATGAGCCTTGGCTCCGCTCTACACATGATTAACCGCGTTGGATTGGTTATCATGTATGTTGGCTTCGGTACCAGTATGTCCATCATCATGTTCCATGGTTTCATTAAAAATGTGCCGGAAGAACTGGAGGAGGCCGCCACGATTGACGGTTGCAATTCCATTCAGCTTTTCTTCATCATTGTGGTGCCGCTGCTCAAAACCATTATGATTACAGTCGCCATCCTGAATGTGATGTGGATTTGGAACGATTATCTGCTGCCATCCCTGGTGATTAACAAACCCGGCTGGCAGACTCTGCCGCTGAAGACCTATCTGTTCTTTGGGCAGTTCTCCAAGCGCTGGGATTTGGCGTCTGCTGGACTGATGCTGTGCATCATCCCAATCGTTATTTTCTATCTTGCCTGCCAGAAGTACATCGTCAAAGGTGTGACAGAAGGAGCAATTAAATAAAATATTGAATGAAATGTGCGAAAGACCGGATTGCGCTGTGCATCCGGCCTTTTTGCTGAAAAGCAGGGAATTTATGAAACAGAAGATTACAGGAGGACATTACTATGATTAGACGCTATTCATTCGGGCATCCGTTTCAGACCGATGCGGTGGTGAAAGACCTGCCGCCCATACATGGGCCGGTGCCGTATTTTACAGTGGAAAATGATGACTGCACACTTGCCTGCCCACTTAGCAGCGACACGATTGTTTATGGCTTAGGTGAAACCGTGCGCGGTATCAATAAACGCGGCTGGCATTACTGCAGCAACTGCTCAGACGAACCGCAGCACACAGAGGGCAAACAGTCCCTGTATGCGTCGGACAATTTTCTGCTGCTGGCGGGGAAAGGGCAGATGTTCGGCGTATTTCTGGATTATCCCGGGAAAGTCGATTATGACATTGGTTACACCAATATGAACCATATGGCGGTGACTGTGGGGAATGCCGACTATGACCTTTATATCATAGAAGGCAAAAGTGCAGAGGAGATTGTGCATCAGTTCCGTGGGCTGATTGGCAGAAGCTATATTGCGCCAAAGTGGGCTTTTGGCTATGGACAGAGCCGCTGGAGCTATTACAGCGAAGATGAAGTACGCGAAGTGGTGCAGAAACATCGGGAAAATCATGTACCGCTCGATATGGTATACCTTGATATTGATTATATGGACCATTACAAGGACTTTACCCTGAATGACAAAACCTTTCCGGATTTTGCCGAGTTTGTGCAGGAAATGCGGCGGCAGAATATCCACCTTGTGCCGATTATTGATGCCGGTGTTAAGCAGGAAAGAGGCTATGATGTTTGTGACGAGGGGCTGGAAAACGGCTATTTCTGCAAAAAAGAGGACGGCACTCCTTTTGTGGGCGCGGTCTGGCCGGGCAAAGCTTATTTTCCGGACTTTTTAAATCCGGAGGTGCGCGCGTGGTTCGGCGGAAAGTACCGCTTCCTGCTGGATAAAGGCATTGACGGATTTTGGAATGATATGAATGAACCGGCGCTATTCTATTCGGAGGACGGACTGAAAGCCGCCTTTGCGGAGATGAAAAAGCTGGAAGGCAAAAATTTGGATATGGATAAGGTCAACTATTTCCGCGAGCTGGTCACCGGTTTGTCAAACAACCCGAAGGACTATGAGAGTTTCTACCATAATTGCGGCGGAAAGCGGGTGCGTCACGACAAGATTCATAACCTTTATGGCTATAATATGACGCGTTCCGCCGGGGAAGCCTTTGAAAAATACTGTCCGAATAAACGGGTACTGATGTTCTCCCGTTCCTCTATGGTGGGAATGCACCGTTACGGCGGTGTCTGGACAGGTGATAACTGCTCATGGTGGAGTCATTTGCTGCTGGAAATTCAGATGATGCCATCCCTGAATATGTGCGGTTTCCTGTATTCAGGTGCGGACATTGGAGGCTTTGGGGACAACGCCACGGCTGACCTGCTTCTGCGCTGGACTGCATTTGGCGTCTTTACACCGCTTATGCGAAACCACTCCGCACTGGGTACCCGCTGTCAGGAAGTCTACCGCTTCCCGGAGGTACTGCCGGTATTCCGGAACCTGATTGGCATTCGCTATGCACTGCTGCCGTATCTTTACAGTGAATATATGAAAGCCACACTACAGGACACTATGTACTTTAAACCGCTGGCATTCGTTTACCCGCAGGACGAGGACGCCGCACGGGTGCAGGACCAGCTCATGCTGGGCGACGAACTGATGGTGACACCGGTTTACACACAGAATGCCGTGGGCAGGACGGTCTATCTGCCGGAGCCGATGAAACTGGTTCGGATGCATTCCGCACAGGAAATTCAGACGGAGCAGATGGAAAAGGGATACCACTATATTCCAATCGCTCTGGATGAGATTGTCTTTTTCCTGCGTTCAGACCGGATGATTCCTCTTGCAAAGGGCGGAGAAAGTGTACCGGAAGTCGATTTTGGTGACTTGACGCTGCTTGTCAATGTGCAGCACTGTGCCGCTTATCAATATTACAGCGATGACGGCTGCAGCAAAGATTATGATAACCCAAAAAATCGCACCTGCATTACGATGAAAGCCGATGGTACGGTTTCCGCAGAGGGACAGCTCCCAGTAAAACTTGATGTAAAGAGATAAAAGCCCTGACGCAGAATAGCTGTGATTTAAGCGGCCTTGCTCCGGTTTTTAAACGGAGTGAGGCCGTTTTTTAAGTTGATACGTTCATAATAGTAAAATCATCAGAGGCAAGCTTCACTACCGTTATAAAAAAGATGATACAAGCCAGTGAACGCGACCGTCCGAATGTGCAGTTCCTATGTTCTTGTCTAGTTCACTGAATGGGGAGATGGAGAGCCCTTCAAAAACTACATTGAGCAGCATCC